>MDSY01043003.1_pt1 | contig 10313 bp, 5 predicted proteins | sample 811131 | NCBI WGS metagenome assembly MDSY01 (sample SAMN05326643, study PRJNA326480) | marine metagenome | isolation source: seawater | place: Atlantic Ocean: South West | collected 2010
AAAGAGCTATTGTATTTTTTATTTTACCGAGACTCATCTAAGGGTTTATTTAATGTAATTAATAAAGTAATCAGTAAATCGATATTAAGATTCTCGAGCTATATCATTTTAATTTGAAAAATATTCGGGTAATAAATACAATGTTGTAATTTAAAAGAACTCTTGTAATTTATACTTTTAATAATATAAATTAACTAAATTACTTTTTCCAAGGTAATTAATGATGCGGAGTCATTTTACATATTGGATGTTAATCCTACCTGTAGGCAATGATTAATTTGTCGACTTTGCATTTGTATTAAATAGTAGCAAATGTGAAATGAATACTGAACAAAAAAATATAATAATTGTCGATGATCCGAAGATAGTTAAGCTTCTCAAAAAGCAGTTAATAAAAAAAATATTAGCATGCTTTAACAATAAGCCTAAAACGGCGACTCAAATATCTAATATAGTATCTTTCCCTAAAGATAAGATATACTATCATATTAAAAACTTAATTGCGAATAACATTCTATTTGTTGTTAACACAAAAAAAATTAAGGGTATAGATCAAAAAGAGTTTTTTCCAACTGCCAAAAAATTTAAAATTAAAGTAGCTTTAAAATCTAAATCTCTCCAAATCAAGTATGATGATCCAAGTCTTAATCAAAAATCTCACACAGACACTCCATCCAAATCCCACGTTAACGAAAAAATTGAGAGGAAAATTCAAAGACGAAGAAGTCATGATAGAAGAATAAATGGAAGACGTGTTCACAGCATAAGAAGAAATAATAATATTTCCAAATTTAGAGGAAATGAAAAAAGAAGCTTATTAGAACAGCGAAATAATATTGATCAAAGAGTTCAGTTAGATAGAAGGGAAATCTTTGATAGAAGGTATTCAACAAATTCATTTAATGAACTATCAATAGAATCACCTAAGAGAAACAAAAAAAATAAAAATAGGAACATATCAATACCCATTAAAAATATTTTATTAAAAATGAGGGGCGTAAATGAGGCTGTTTCATTTGTCTATGATTCTAATACTGTTACTGTACTCCACTGCAAATTAAATCTTCGTGGTTTTCAAATTTATAGTTCTAATAAATATGAACTCCCTATTGTAATTAAGAATTACACTATTGATAACTTACCTGAATTTATTTCAAACATTTTAACACAAATTATTTCCGATGAAAAAAAGAATAAAATATATGTTAGTATACATTCTGAAAAGCATCAGTATGAAATGACTTATTTCTACGATAAAAATAAAGGAAATCAATTCTATAAGAGTGAAATAAGAAAAAACTTTTCTATTAAAGAAGAAGACCTATTATTTGATCAAAAAAGAACTAAAGAAAAAAGTAAAAGTAAAGCCTCATTAATATTTACGCGAAATAGTGATGTTGTATCTAAAGAAATTGATGAGCTTGAAAAAAATGGTATAAATGCTCGATATAATACCTCAATCCCTAAAATAGTTCAAAATATTTACACATATTATAATCTAAATAAAAAAGATGAAGACTGTTTACTTATATATATTGGTAGACAGAAAACTCATTTGGTTAGGTCTTCAAAAAATGAAATCTCTGCTTCAGCTGACTTTTCAAAAGGGTTACATTTTTTTTCTGATAGGTTAATTGAAATATCAACCAAAAAACTAAAATCCAATGATATGTACCTTGATGCACTTCATTATCTTTCTATATATGGTCTTAACGGAGATGCGTCAGAAGACATAATCAGAGATGGATTTTCTTCTAAAAAAGCGCAAGCGATTCTAATGCATTTAGTTAAAGATTTTCAAAATAATATTATAGAAGCCATTAATAGTATCTATCCAACCATAGAACCTTCTAGTCACGAACTATTGTTTACAAGTGCATATATTTATGGGCCAGGAAGTCACATAAAAAACTTACAAAATTATATTTCTCATTCACTTAGATGCGGCGTTGAACGTATTACTGATATAAGTGAAAAATCTATCCGAAACTCGGAGATTGGAGAAAAGAATTTTTTATTTAAACTAAGAAAAAGCAAAGTTTTTAAAAAAAGAGATAATTCAAATAGTCAGCTAAACTCAACTAAAAATAGTATTCTAAAGAAAAAACTTGCCATAGAAGCAGTTAAAAGTCCTGAAAGTGTTAAATATAAGTTGGCTAGGCTTGAAATTGAAAAAAGTACAAAAATAAAATCTATCGATGATTCAACAAAAAAATTATTAACTACGGCAAAAGAATTTAAAGATCTAAAAAAAGATTTTTCTTCAGATCATAAAACACTTAATACTGATTTAAAATCAATCACTAAAACATTAGAAGACCGAGGGGCCTTGCTTCTAAATAATTATAGTGAACAAGAGCAGCTCAAAGAACGTATTTCAGAAGTTGAGTTTGTTACTGATCAAAAAACTGACAAAAGTAAAAAGTTAAGAACTGGATACAAGAATCAGTATCAGGCAAAGATCAAAGTCGCAACTAATACAAGATATAAGTTGTTGGAGAATAAAGAAGACTCCGAAGAAAAAATTGATAAAATAGAACAAAATATAATTCAAAAACAAGATGAATTATTGTCCGATAATTATAAGTTGGATAATGCTCAGTCAGAATTAACTAATTATGAATTCTTAAAAGATTCAATCCAAAGGACAGCAAGCTCATTAAAAAAATCGTTTATAAACAGAGTGCGAGTATTGGAGGATATTTCTCAGAACGACTTGAATACGCTTAATGAGGATAGTTATTTAATAATTCAAAACACAACAAGGTTAAATAGTATTAAGGAGTCATTTACTTCTTCCTTGAACGGAGAAATTGACCATGATAACTATATTGATGGGGATGAAGGAGATAGTACAAAAAGAAGCTTAATTAAAATTTTAAAATTGGTATTAGAGGTACCAGATGTTGTGAACGAATTAAAAACTTTTTTTGCTACAATAATTACAATTAATCAAGAGCAAAATAGTCTAATAGAGAAAGAAGAAAAGATAAAAAATAAGATAAAAAAAGTTTCCATAAATCAAAAAGACCTCAAACAATCCTTACTTGTGTTGAGTAATAAGCTCATAAACAATGAGAAAGATCTAAGAAAAAAAGAAGACAGAAGAACAGACTTACAGCAGCTTTTAATATATATCCGAGAAACGATAAATAATCTGAACGATATAAGCTTTCAAAATAAATTAATCAGTGAATTAAATCCTCAAATAAAATTAAGTAAAAACGAAATAAAAGATTTAGAAGCAGACATTATAGAATTAAAAAATAATGTTGAATCAAAAGAAGGTGAAAATAACAAAATAGATATTGAAGTAAAAAGGGTACAAAACAGTATTGAACATGAGGCGATATCTAAGCAACAAGAATTAGAAAAATATGAGGCTGAAAATGAAACGTTGGTAGATAAAATTGAAGAGCAAAGTCATTTTATAAAAGAAACAAAAAAAGAAATCTTCAATGCTACAAACTATTCCGAACAATTAGAAAAAAATATTCTTAATAAAAAAAGTGATCTTGAAGATTTAAACGAAGAGAAGGTTATTGTATCAGGAAAATACTCTAAAGAAGAAGATTTATTAAAGAGTCAATATGATAGGTTAATCAAGAATGTAAACCAAAAAAAGAATCAGAAAATTGATGAATCGGAAAAAACAAAAAATATTACCATAAAAACCTTTTTTCAAAAAGAAAAAGCTACGCTTAAGAAAAAAAGTAAATCAATTAGCTCTTATTTAACACAACTTGATAAAGAAAAAAATCTCGCAGCCAAAGAAAAGCAGAAGGTTGATGTTCTGTTAATAGAAAAGAAGAAGAAACAGTTTCCTGAAATATCTAAACTTAAAGAAAATATAAAATCTTATTTTAGAGATCTTAAAAAAGGACGGAAGATAGAGCAAAAATTAATACTTCTTGAAGATAATAAAGCAGATTGGGATCTTCGATTTGAAGAAGAAGAAGACAATCATAAAAGTCGAATTAATACTTTCCAAACTAGCATCGATAGGAAAAAATCGCCTTCTTATATAATTTTTGTCAAAGAAGGAATCTCGCGTTTTAATAAAACTGGTGATCCCGATGAAATTGCTAAATCAATGGCTGATGAGAGCATTCAACTAGACTTAGGAGAAATTAAAAAAGAAGAAGCTTCATTTTTTCGTTTTAAATCAAGATATGATTTGTTTATGAAAAAGTATCGAAAAAGACATCGTGAAATATCAATCAAAATTAAGCCATTTGGTGGTAGAGAAAAGGTTCTGCGCAAGCGAATAAAAGCTGCAGAATCCAAAATTAAATCCTTCGAAGATCTCCTCCAAAGTTTAACGGTAAAACTAGAAGCTAAAAATAAACTATTCGTCGAGAAAAAAAGGTCTTTAGAAAATTATATAGACCAAGGTAATAAAGATCTCGAAAGAATAAAAATTCAATTATTAAATATTCCAGAAAAACAATCTCGCGCTGAATATGATATTGACAAAAAAACTGCAGTTAAAATTGCATCTATCAACAAAGAAAAAATAACAATTGAGAAAGAGTATAGAACTTTAATTGATGCTTTAAACGAAAAATTTAAAAATGAAAAAATTATTGTTGAAACTTCAAATATTGAAAATCAAATATTGATAGAACTTGAAGAAATTGAAAAAAATAATATTTTAATTAGTGGTTTAAAAACTAATGTTAAAGACTTTAAGCGTAAAAATCAGCTATCTGAGAAAAAATTAAAAAGAGAAAAGATAAAAGTTTTAGACTTTAAGGCTATTATTAAAAACCAAGAAATAAATGATAAATCGGTTGAAGATGAACTTACTCTTAAAAAAGATTTAAATACCAAAAAGTTATTAAAACAACAAAGCCTTCTTATCAATACGATAAGTAAATGTGATGATTTAAAAGAAGCGATGTCAGAAAAAAATAATGAGTTAAATGAGGCTCAAAAAATCAGTAAATCACTTCAAGAAAAAGTTCAAAAAACTATAAATAAAAGTATTGACGGACCATTTCTAAATCCAACATCAAAAAAGAAGCTGAGTAAGTTTAGCCTGAAGAGTCATCAAGAATACATGTTTCAGATTGAAAAAGATATTTTACGAAATATTGAGCAATCTGAGAATAGGATCTATGAAATAAGTTCTATTCTTGATAGGAGTAGAACTGAACAAAATGAACTCCAAAGTGAAATTAATCTTACAATAAATGATCTTTCTTATTTTGAGGGTGATGTAAACAAAATACAAAACCTCATTACGACTAATTCAAAGTATATAAAAGATATTAAGAAGGATTACAATCAAGCCCTTGATTTAATTCTTAACCTTAAAGATCTATACCCTTCAATTAAGATTATGCTCATTGAGCGAATCTCAAAAATCCACACTTTGATTGACATAAAGTTAAAAGATGCACAATTAATAGATACTGAGATTGATGATTTGAAAAACAATTTAAGGATAATCAAAGTTGATGTTGCATTAGTAGATGAAGAGTTATCAAAAATTAATAGAGAAATGAAACAAGCTCTTGAAAAATCATTTTATGAAGATGACAACAATAAGAGTACTTATGAATGGGGAATATTAGATGATAAAATAGAGAGTTATTCCAATATTGCAAAACTTAAAACAAGATCGAAAGAACTCTTCAAAGAAATTGTTGAAATAGAAGAAGAAATCGCACTTCTAAAATATAAGCAATCATCTCTTAGAAATTTAATTTCAGAATCTGAAAAATTAAGTCAAGACAAGATAAAAAAAATGGAAGAAGTGTGCACAACTCTTGAACTCCAAATCACAAAAGAAAAGCACGAAATAATAGGAATTGAGGAAGAGGTTAATGAATTAAAGGGTCTTGCTTTTAATTATGGGGACAGGTTGAAAAAATTAGAAAAGGAATTAAAAGATTTCAGAGTTAAAGAAATGGAACAAAAAATAGCCTTGGAAGACTTGGATAGGTCTATTGATACAATAAATAATCGAAGTGATTTAATTTTAAAAAAGAAAAAAACAAAAATAAAAAATACAATTGAAGTGGACTATATAGCCAACCTGGGTCTTTTAATGGATCCATTCATGGAGTTAAACCTTTTACCTGAAAAACAAAAACAGGATGAGTCATACCTATTTACAAATAAAATCATGCAAAATGTTTTAGTTGTTCTATTATTCGTTTTCTCAATTTCTTCATTTTTACAACAAAATCAGATCAAGCCAATTGAAGCTCAAATACCGATTAAAAAAGCTGAATTAAAACTGCTCAATATGCGAAGAGATATAAAGAATATTGTAGAAAAAGAGAATGTATTTGCAGATACTTACCAAACAATAATAAATGAAGATACTGAGGTGTCTTCAGAAATGATAAGTATTCTAAAATATTTCAGTAACAAAGTACCGAAAGGATTCAATGTAACTGAACTGACTCTAGATAAGTTACAGTCAAACTACTTTCAGGTGACTAATAAAGAAAATAATTCAGATATAATTATAACCTTAAATGGGTTCTTTAATAAAAGCTTAGAAAGTTCAACTCTACTGGTACAAAACTTTAAGAATGATTTAGAAGGATCGGGCCATTTCAAAACAATCAATTTAGGTGCTCCTGATATCATAAAAAAATATCGTACAGGATTTAATATCAATGTGGTCTATTAATTAATATGATTCAAAGGAAAAAAAACATTATACTGATTTTCACAGCTTTTTTAATGATTTCATTTTATATATGGGAAGATCAAAAGATTAAAAGTCGATTTGAGAATAGAAAGCAAGAGTACCTTTCATTAAATCAAGAATTAACTATGGGGAATTCTGATATAGGCGAAATTCAAGATTTACGAAAACAGTTTATGGAGAATCAAGAAAAACTAAACCTGAAAAAAATATCAGGTGATGAATTATTACAAGAAGTGGAGCGATTAAAGAGCCTTGCAAATAGTATGGATATGAGCTTAGCTAAGTTAACCATCGATCCAAGAAACACATTTCCAACAACAAAAGATTTATTCAAAAACAACCAAATAAATATCGCGAGGCACTCACTTAACTTTGAATTACGTGGCAATTTTTTAGATGTAGGCGTTTTTGTTGAAACGATTGAGAAAAAATCTAATCAACTAAAGTTACAATATTGTTCAATTGGATTGGATAGCCTTGACCCTCAGGGCGTTATTGCAAAAATAGAATATTTGACATATGGAGGGTTAGACTGATGAAAAGGGAAAAAATAATACTTAGCCTTTCAATTTTAATTGTTATTTTAGTTTTTTTCGATGTTTTAGTAGGTCAGAGGTTTTCACTTGAAGGTAATAAAGCTGATATAATTATTCCTGGCTTAAATAAAAAAGAGTGGAAAGATAGACCTCTGTTAAAAGTTCCAATTAGCACTTCAGATTGGAGAAAAGATATATTTTATAATAGAAGTAATATTTATGATAATTGGTTTAAGCTGACCGGAATCACAAAATTTGAAAATGGATATAAAGCCATTATAAATGGTGAAATAGTAAATGAAACGAGTAGAGTAAGAGGTTTCTTAGTAGAGGAAATCACACAAAACCAGGTAAAGCTTGAAAGAAATGATTATCAAGTGACCCTTAACCTTGAAGAATAAATGAAACATTTATCACTGATAAAAATACAAGTTCTGACAACATTCATTGTCTTAAATTTTAATTTACAAGCAAAGTCTTTGAAGGATAATATTTTCCCGCCAGTTTCTTCTTTAGAAAAAATTTATTTATCAGATGAAGGGGAATTGCATACGTTAATCTTTGAATTTACAGGGACTAAGAGCGATGATGAAATTGATTATAAAATTGATGAAAATTTTGCACCACCAAGTTTAATTTTATCTTTTGATAATGTTTCTTGGAGAAAAGGAAATTTTACTAAAAAGTCTGATAATAGCCCCCTTTATCAATATTCTTTGAATATTCCAAGGGATAGCAATCAAAAAGAAAAAATAAAGAGAGCCATAATTAAGCTGGACTTTACTCGTATTCCTAATTATTCAATAAAACTTGTTCAAGAAAAATTAAAAAGTTCAACTAAACAACTTAAAATATCATGGAAGAAGAAGAAAAGTAAAAAGAAAAATAAAAGATATATTGCTAGCTCAAAAAGACTTCCAGATTCACGAGTTACGATGAATTTTAAAAATGCAGAACTTGCAAATGTTGTTAGGCTACTTGTATCTCAAGATAATCTTAATCTAATTATGGGTGATGACATCAAAGGTAAGGTCACTGTAAACCTCGAAGATGTTGCTCTTGAATCGGCTTTAGATGCTATTTTACATGTCAATAGGTACGAATGGTTTATTCAAGATAATATTATAATTGTTCAGCCCATGAAAACAAAACAGGTTCTTAGCGGAGAATTAAGGACCCAAATGTTTAGACTAAATTATATAACGGGAAGCCTGATTTCAGATGCTGTGAGTGAAGTTCTAACATCGCGGGGAAAATTGAAGGCACTCTCTTCAACAGCTGCAAGTAATATTGAAGCTGGTGAAAAAGATATATTATTGGTCACCGATGTCCCAACTAATTTTTCTCTCATAGAGGGGGTCGTACGATCTTTAGATATCCAAAGCGAGCAAATAAATATTGCTGTTAAATTTATTGAAACAAAATTAAAGCATGATGAAATCATTGGAATAAATTGGGACCTACGTCAAAAAATGGACATTGTTAGAAGTAATAATGTCGATAGTTCTTCAACTTTAGATTTAGGCTATTTATTAATAGGTGGACAAACAATGAATTTTGCGACATTAAGTAGACCTATAGTATCTGCAATCATGTCACTATTAGCAAATGATGGAGATACAAAGCTCTTGCAAGAACCTCAAGTAACCACTGCGAATAATTCACCTGCAAATATTTTAATAGGAACAACAATCCCCGTTCTTGTTCCACAAGGAGCAGGTAGTGTTTTTGGAACTAATCCATATACCTATGAGAATCAGGAAGTCAATGTATCTCTAGATGTATTACCTAGAACGAATAAGGATAGAGTAATAAGTATGAAAATTGATGCTGTTGTCCAAGAAATAATAGCATTAATCGGAAAAGATCAAAGACCTATGATATCCACTAGATCAACAAGTACCTCAGTGCGAGTTAACGATGGAGAAACATTATTAATTGGAGGACTAATATTTGATTCAGCAAATAAGTTGACATCAAAGGTTCCAATTCTGGGGGATATACCAATAATTAAAACACTCTTCAATTATAAAAATACTGATCGTGAACAAAAAGAGTTATTGATCTTTATAACACCCACTGTGATTTCAAGCAGTAAATAGGTATAAATATGAAATTTAAATTAGTCGATAATCTTAAAATCTTTTTTCTAATCCTTTTTAATACCTGTTCCTTTTCACAAGATGGCTTATTTAGTTCAAGTAGCAATCTTCCATATGCCGATGCTGGTCCAGATATTGAGGTTTCTACTGGATTTGATATTTTGTTGGATGGCACGCAGTCGTACTCTGATGATGGCTCTAAAATTAAATATACCTGGATATTTTCACCAGGATTGGTTTTAAATGAAGATAATAATTTTAGTTCAGATTTTTCGATAGAGACTTACGATGCAAAATATTTAAGAAGTCTAAATACATCTCAGCAAACTGTAAAAGTAAATATTGCTGAAAATGATCCAGGGACCCAGCTAGAAGTATATCTAGAAGTTAAAAATAGCTTGGGATTTAAAGCCTCTGATACTCTAATTGTTAAATACTCAACACTAGTAGATACAGCAATTTTATCAGAGTTGGATTCGCTAGAAATTCCGGATTCACTTTTAATAATCTCAACATCAGAACTAGATAGTTTAAAAAGTTCAACAGGAGAGATGAGCCTTACGGCTGAAATTGAATTAGAACCATCTATGAAAACACCTTTTTTAAAAAAGTTAAACCTTACAGATCAGAAGTGGACAATTTATGTTAAATATCCATTGATGGCAGGAGGTGTCTATCTGATTTTAAATAAAATTTTCTTTAATAATTCAGACGAAAATAAGCTTGAAAAACCGCCGAGTTTTCCACATGATTCTTAAAAACAATTAAATGTTAATTAAAAAACTTATCCATAATAGGAGCCAATCGTGAAAAAAGTATTATTCATATTTTTTCTGCTATCAACAATATCTTTTTCTGAGAATAAAAAAGGTTCTAGACAAACAGGAATGAAAAAAGCTGTTAACCAATTAGCATCGAAAAATGTTACAGAAAACATAGCTGTACCTAGAAAAATTTCTTATCAAGGACTTATAACAAAATCGGATGGTAGACCAACACTTGATG
>MDSY01008686.1_pt1 | contig 10312 bp, 7 predicted proteins | sample 811131 | NCBI WGS metagenome assembly MDSY01 (sample SAMN05326643, study PRJNA326480) | marine metagenome | isolation source: seawater | place: Atlantic Ocean: South West | collected 2010
AAATATGCTTTTTGAAGAATTTAATAATGATTTAGAGAGAGCATTAGAAAATAAGATACATTTAAATCCAATATTAAACTCATTTCAAATAACCTATCATAAATACAACATTAATAAAGAGCTTGTAGATGCATTTATGGATAGTATGAGGAAAGATCTCACAGTCACCAAATATAATACACAGAAGGAATATGAAAATTATATCTATGGCTCAGCAGATGTAGTTGGCCTAATGTGTCTTAAAGTTTTCGTAAAAGGAGATGAAAAAAAATATAAAATACTCAAGAATTATGCTATGCGATTAGGCTCTGCATTTCAAAAAGTAAATTTCTTGAGAGACTATAAATCAGATCTTGAAATTTTAAAAAGATCTTACTTTCCAAATATTCAACTAGACAATCTAGATGAAGGTGCAAAAAGAGAAATAATTAGTGATATTGAAATGGATTTTAAAAATGCCTTAATGGGTATAAAATTACTTCCAATTGACGCTAAATTTGGAGTTTTTATGGCTTATAGATATTATAACCAATTATTAAAAAAGCTAAAAAATACGCCTGCACCAGAGATAAAAAATGCTAGAGTTAGAGTTCCTAATCTAAAAAAAGTTGAACTTCTTACAAGAAGTTATGTAAAATATCAATTAAATCTTTTGTAAATGGAAACTATAAATTGGATTATAGTATTTATCTCAACATTCTGTTTTATGGAGTTTATGGCATGGTTTTCACATAAGTATATTATGCATGGTTTTCTATGGAGTCTTCATAAAGATCATCATAAAAAAGATCACGATTCATGGTGGGAAAGAAATGATTTATTTTTTATTTTTTATGCGCTTGTAAGTATGAGTTTCTTCTATTCTGAAGTTGAGTATGGTTTTATTTATGGGTTTGCTATTGGTTTTGGAATTTTTGCATATGGATTAACATATTTCCTTGTTCATGACATACTAATTCACCAACGATTTAAATTCTTTAGAAATACCAATAATTGGTATGCTAAAGCTGTTAGACGTGCTCATAAAATGCATCACAAACATATAGGAAAAGAAGATGGGGAATGTTTTGGCATGCTATTACCTCCGTTAAAATATTTTAGAGAATATTATAAATAGTAGTATATAATATCTATACGAATATGAAAAATCCTTGCTTTAAATATATTATTGTAGGTGCAGGAACTTCTGGATTACATTTAATCAAATCAATTTCTGAAGATAAATTCTTCAGAGACAAAAAAATTTTATTGATAGATAAGTCGTTAAAAAACAATGAAGAAAAATGCTATTCGTTTTGGGAAAAAGGCAAAGGAAAATGGGATAAAATTATTACAAAATCATGGTCAAATGGGTGTTTTATATGTAAAGATCATCTAATTAATCTTGACTTAAAAGATTATAAATATAAGATGATAAAATCTATAGATTTTCATGAATATGTAAAAAAATGCATCTCATCACATAGTAATATAGAGTTTATTGAGGATGATGTTATAAACATAAGAAAAGAAAATAATCAAGTAATAGTTGTAGGTAATAAAACTAACTATATCTGTGATCATGTATTTGATAGTAGAGTTTCTAATAATATTAATTTAAATAATCATATTTCAATAAAACAGCATTTTAAAGGATGGGTTATTAAAACTAAAACTTCAACATTTAATTCAAAAAAATTTACAATAATGGATTATAGAATACGTGATGCTGATAAAACAGCATTTTGCTATGTATTACCTATATCAAATAATAAAGCACTTGTTGAATACACATACTTTACAAAAGAATTAGTAGACTCAAAGGAATATGATTTAAAATTAAAAAAATATATAAAGGATATATTAAACGTCAATAATTACTCTATTATAAATGAAGAATACGGAGTAATTCCTATGACTAATTATCCATTTTTTAATCATTCAACAGATAATATAACCAAAATAGGAACAGCAGGTGGATGGGTTAAACCTTCAACAGGATACTCATTTAAGAATTCTGAAAGAAATAGTAAAAAAATAGTTAAGCAATTAAAAAAAGGAATTACTCTAATTAAAGTTAAAAGTAAATTAAAATATTATCATATGGATAAGATATTTTTAGACGTATTAGAAAAAAACAATTGGTTTGGGGAAAAATTATTTTCTTTATTATTTAGAAAAAATACAACTAATAAAATATTTGAATTTCTAGATGAAAAAAGTAATTTTTTTAGTGAATTAAAAATAATTAAATCCCTGTTTTCAATTTATTTTGTTAAAAGCTTCTTAAGACATTTATTTACTGGCCTAAAAGCAAACTAACGACCATGTCTTTTTATAAGGTTTAAAGCAGAACCTAAATTATACCATTCAATTTGTGAAGAATTATATGAATGATTTAACTTAATAACATCATATGAACCATCATCATGCTTTAATCTAACCTTCAGGTGTCTTGAAGGAGAAAAATCCTTTAAGTCAATAAATGATATTCTATCATTTTCCTGAATTAAGTCATAATCAGATTCATTTGAAAATGTTAGAGCTAACATTCCTTGTTTTTTTAGATTTGTTTCATGAATTCTAGCAAATGATTTAACTATTACAGCGCAAACACCTAAATGTCTTGGCTCCATTGCTGCATGCTCTCTAGAAGACCCTTCACCATAATTATGATCGCCAACAACAACTGTATCTATTCCTTTAGATTTATAAAATCTCTGAACATCTGGAACACCACCATATTCTCCGGTAAGTTGATTTTTTACAAAATTTGTTTTTTTATTAAATGCATTGACAGCTCCTATTAAACAATTATTAGAAATATTATCTAAGTGACCTCTATATCTTAACCATGGGCCTGCCATAGATATATGATCAGTGGTACATTTACCAAAAGCTTTAATTAATAACCTTGCATCTTTGATATTATTTCCAATTGGCTTAAATGGTTCCAAAAGCTGTAATCTCTCAGATTTAGGATTTACCTTCACCTCAATGCTAGCCCCATTAGAAATAGGACTAATATAACCTGAGTCCTTACAATCGAATCCTTCTTTTGGCAATTCAATTCCTGTAGGTGGATCAAGCATCACCTTTTCACCTTTTTCATTGATTAAACTATCATTTAAAGGATCAAAATCTAGTCTTCCTGAAATTGCAATAGCAGCTACAATCTCTGGAGATCCAACAAAAGCGTGTGTGTTTGGATTTCCATCAGCACGTTTTGAAAAATTTCTATTAAACGAATGAACTATTGAATTTTTTTCCTCACCTTTTAAATCACTTCTATCCCATTGACCTATACATGGTCCACATGCATTAGTAAAAATTGTAGCATTTAAATCTTCAAATATTTTAAGTATTCCATCTCTTTCTGCAGTATATCTAACTTGCTCAGAGCCAGGGTTAATTCCAAAATCTGATTTTGTTTTTAATTTTTTTTCTATTGCTTGTTTTGCTATTGAAGCAGCTCTTGTTAAATCTTCATATGATGAATTCGTACAAGAACCTATTAATCCCCAATCAACATCTAAAGGCCAATCATTTTCCTTAGCTTTCTTCCCCATTTCTGAAATAGGAGTAGCTAAATCTGGAGTAAAAGGACCATTTAAATGAGGTTTTAGTTCATTTAAATCAATCTCTATTAATTGATCAAAATATTTTTTTGGATTATTATAAATCTCCTTATCTCCTGTGAGATAATCTTTAATATTATTTGCAGCATCAGCTACTTTACTTCTTCCGGTTGCTCTTAAATATCTCTCCATTGATTCATCATATCCAAATGTAGATGTAGTTGCTCCTACTTCAGCTCCCATATTACATATTGTTCCCTTTCCAGTAGCTGACATAGATTGTGCTCCAGGACCAAAATATTCAATTATACATCCTGTCCCCCCTTTAACAGATAAAATCCCCGCAACCTTTAAAATAACATCTTTTGGAGCAGTCCATCCTGAAAGCTTACCAGTTAATTTAACTCCAATAATTTTTGGAAATTTTAATTCCCAAGGCATACCAGCCATTACATCAACTGCATCAGCACCTCCAACACCTATTGCTATCATACCTAATCCTCCAGCATTTACCGTATGTGAATCAGTACCAATCATCATTCCTCCTGGAAATGCGTAATTTTCTAATACAACTTGATGAATAATACCAGCTCCTGGCTTCCAAAAACCTATTCCGTATTTGTTTGAAACCGTTCTTAAAAACTCAAAAACTTCATTACTAACTGAGTTTGCCCTTTTTAAGTCCTTATCAGCTCCTAGTTTGGCTTGTATTAAATGATCACAATGAACTGTTGTAGGTACAGAAACTCTAGATTTACCTGCTTGCATAAATTGAAGAAGCGCCATTTGTGCTGTCGCATCCTGACATGCGATTCTATCTGGTCTAAAGTCAACATAATCTTTACCTCTTATAAATGGTTTATCAAAGTTATTCCATAAATGAGAATAAAGTATTTTTTCTGAAAGAGTTAAAGGAGTTTTAATATATCTTCTTGCATTGTCAACATTTTTAACAATGTCCTGATAAACCTTTTCAATCATTTCAAAATCAAAAACCATAAAAAACTATTTTTTTAACCAATTGCTATAGAAATTACAAGCCCTATGCTCCATTGATATCTTAATAAATGTTTCATTAATTTTATCATCCTGCCATTTTTCAATTTCTTTTAGCTGCTTATTTTGCAATGCTAACTTTTGAATCTTTAAATAATCCTTAGAAAAATCTGCAACATGTTCATCATACCTATTAGAAACAGAAAGAATTTTAAATTTTATTGGGTTCACTCTATCTTCATCTTGATAAACAATACTTATTTCACCTTCTTTTAAATTTGAAATTTGAGAATATAACTCAGGATCCATCTTCGTTAATTCAAAACTGTAATCTTGAGTCTCAGGGTTTATAAGAAGTCCTCCATCATATTTTGTTTCTTTCTCATCACTAGCATCTCTAGCAGCATCAGAAAATGTTAAATCTCCTGAAACTATCCTCTCTCTAATATTTTCAATCTTTTCTTTAGCCTCTTTGATTTCTTTTGAGTTTACTTTTGGTCTCAATAAAATATGTCTAACATCATATTCCTGTCCACGAATCTTTTCTAACAAAATAATATGATATCCAAATTCTGTTTCAAAAGGCTCAGATATTTCTCCTTCTTCAAGAGAAAAGGCAACTTCATTAAACTCTTTAACCATTGGAGACCTTTTTCTGTTTATTGTATATTTACCTCCATTTCTTCTTGAAGGCAAATCATCACTATATAGCACTGCTTTTGTAACAAAACTTGCACCATTCTCAACTACATCAGCTTTGAATTGTCTTAATCTATCAACTACTTTTTCCTTTTCTTCTTCAGTAGTTTTAGGAATAATTACAATTTGTGAAACTCTTAATTCTGTGCCAAAAATAGGCCTATCTGCTTTTGGTATTAATTTAAAAAATTGTCTAACTTCTTCTGGAGTAACTTCAATATCTTGAATTATAGACTCTTGCATTTTTTTTGCCAGTTCAGAATTTTTATTTAATTCAAACATCTCAGTTCTTAATTCCTGCTCTGAACTCTTGTTGTAATACTCAATTAGTTTATCCATAGAACCTATCTGTTGAGCAAACATATCAATCTGCTGGTCTACATATGATTGTATTTCAGCATTATTAACTACAATACTATCCTGCACAGCATGATGTTGGTATAATTTATCCTCTAATAATTTGCCAAATATTTGACATCGAGTAATATCTTTAGTTGAAACACCAGAGACCTTTAATTGCGCAAATTGTTTATCAATATCTGATTCTAATACAACAAAATCGCCTATTACAGCAGCTACTCCATCAATCTTTACTCTATTAGTGTCCTGACCAATTATTGTGTTTGAAATAAAAAACAATAAGCAAATTATAGTATATCTATTCATCTTTATAAATTTCTAATTTATTAGTTTCAATTGCATTTTCAAGAATCTCCTTTTTTATCTCGTCTACTAAATTGACTTTTCTTTTATTTAAAATCATATACTCCAGAGTTGGTGAAACAAATTCTATAGGAGCATATTCGCCTTTGTTAAGTAAACTAGTAATTTTAATCAAATATAATCCTAAAGAATCTTTGAATTGGAAAAATTTGTATTTTTTTAACGATTTATATCTATAATTATTCATTATAGATAAAGTTTTATATAGATCATTTCTTCTGTGCCAAACAGAATCAGCAAAAGAATGTTTTATAAACTGATATGAAATTGAATCAAGCAACGCTCTATCATCTTGGTTATATCTTCTTAATTTTCCCCTTATTTGACTAATATCAGGATTAGTGTTTGGCAAATAAATAAATACATATTGTATTAGATCTTCATTTAGTTTAAAAATTTCGTAGTTCTTATTATATAAACTATCCAATTTAAGAGAATCAACTTCTAAGCTTATCGTAGAATTAACTAAAGCCTCTAAATAGCTGTTAGAAAGTAATTCTGTTTCATAATCATATACCATAGAGTTAATTTCTAACAACTTATTTTCTGATAAATTTAGTCTAGCTCCAGATCTTAAAATCTTATTAATTGCCCACTGATTAATAAATTCATTGACTTTAATAATTGAATCCAATTTTTCTTCTTGGTCATCAATAATAACTGAAATTTCATCCTCAAATAAGTAATCTTGATTTAATCTAGCGATAGGATTTGAATTTTTTGGCACAAAATAATTATCACATGAAAAAAGAATGACAAAAAATATTAATAAAATTCTATTCATTATTTTCTAATAATTTTTTAATTCGTTTCAATATTCTTTTATTAATAACGATTAAATTATCTTTTCGCAGCTTTTTTATCCAATTATTTTCTAAAAAATCTTGATAATCGCCTATTATTTCTCCTTTATCTTCATCAAAAGAAGTATAATTAGATTTATTTAATTCATAGAACTCTTTCATTTTAATGGAATCTTTACTAGCAACGTTCCATATCTTTTCTTGCATTAAATCAAAAAGCAACAATCCTTCTTTGTATTCTTTTAAAATATATTTATAATCTTTATTCTCATTCTCTAGATTTGACTTATACATTTCAAGAATACTGTTATTTATAAAGTCTATATATAACGAAGAAATAATATTCTCTTTAGTTTTGGTTTTTCCTTGATTGTCATCAATGTAAGTTGCAAAATCTAAAAAACTATATGTTTGATTTCTAATAGTAATTAGAATCTTATCTTCATCTAAATCATCAGGAATTGACCATGAATTATTAAAATATTCATCATTAATTATAGATTCAAAATATTCCAGGTTTTTGTTATCATAATTTATCTCATATTTATCTAATAACATTTGATAAAATGAATCTGAAATAATAGAAGCTCTAGAACTTCTTTTTATCTTATTAGATAAAACCGATTTCATATCTTCAATTGGTTTTAATTTACTCTTGGAGTATAACTTAATAATATGCCAACCAAGTTTTGTTTCTACTGGTAATGAAATTTCATTTCGTTCATTTAAGCTAAAAGCCATATCCTCAAATTCAATTGAATTTAGTTGACCACTTGAAAAAGGATTTAATCTTCCTCCCTTAAAAGAAGTATTCTTGTCTTCAGAATACTTCTTTGCCAATGATTCAAAATTTGATCCTTTATCAATTGAATCATACAAACTGTATATTCTTTCTTTTGCGCCTGGCTTATTTTTATATGCCATTATATGTCCAACTGTTATTTCTCCTAAAGAAACTCTTTTGTCATTTACTTTTAAGATATGATATCCAAAACGAGTTCTAAATGGCATTGAGACTTCACCTACCTTAGTACTATAGGCTACATTCTCAAACTTGTATATCATTTTAAAAGCAGAAAAATATCCTAAATTCTCAATTATAATATCCTTGCCATTATGATAGGTTTTAATAACTGATTCTATACTGTCCTTTAATAAATTTTTTCTTAGATTAAGGGCTTTATTATAAGAGTTAATAGTGTCGTTATTACCTTCATCAATCCTAATTAAAATATGAGAAACATTTAGCTCATGCTTTGTACGATCATAAGCCTCTAAAATTAATCTTTCTTCTGATATTTTATCAGTTAAAAAAGATGATTTCAATTGTCTAGAATATTTATTTAATTCACTTTTATAACTATCTTTTTCATCTAATTTTCTTAAATAAGCATCAGATAACTTCAATTTATAATTTATATAAAGTTCAAGATAATTATCAATGTCTTTTTGGGATTCATCCTCAATTAATTCAATATTCTTATTATATACTCTAACAAACTCCTCTGCATAAACAGGTTGATTATTTATTTTAAATAAAATATCTCCTTCATTTAACTGAGAAAATGAAAGGAATGGGAAAAATAAAATAAATAAATATAATCTATACATCACTATTATTTTTGAAATTCAAAAATAAAGATATTAATTAAAACATGAGTAATTATCTAGAGTAATTAGGTGCTTCTTTAGTAATATTGACACCATGGGGATGACTTTCTGCAATTCCAGATGAAGTTATTTTTACAAATTTTGAATTTTCTTGTAGTAATTTAATATTTTTTGCTCCACAATATCCCATTCCCGCTCTCAAACCTCCAATAAATTGATGTATACTTTCAGTTAATTCTCCTTTATATGGAACTCGACCAACAATTCCTTCAGGTACAAGTTTTGATACTTCAGTTTCGAATTCCTGAAAATATCTATCACCACTACCCTTTTTCATTGCTTCTAATGAGCCCATACCTCTATATGATTTAAACTTTCTGCCCTCATATATAATAGTCTCCCCTGGAGATTCTTTCGTTCCAGCCAATAATGATCCCAACATAACACAATCTGCTCCAGCGGCAATCGCTTTTGAAATATCACCAGTATATTTAATTCCTCCATCTGCTATCACAGGGACTCCAGATGATTTTATAGCATTAGAAACCTCTAAAACAGCTGAAAATTGAGGGTATCCAACTCCAGCAACAACTCTAGTTGTACAAATTGACCCTGGACCTATTCCAACTTTAATACCATCAGCTCCAGCTTTAACAAGAAATTTAGCAGCTTCTACTGTTGCAATATTTCCTACAATGATGTCAATATTTTTAAGTTTTTTCTTTAATTCTTTAAGCAAGCTAACTACTCTCTCTGAGTGTCCATGTGCTGTATCAATTATAATTGCGTCAACACCTGAATTAACTAGAGCTTGCGCTCTCTCAAAAGAGTCATTAGTAACTCCAATTGCTGCTGCCACCCTTAATCTACCATAAACATCTTTATTAGCATTTGGCTTTAGTCTTAATTTTGTAATATCTCTAAAAGTAATTAACCCAATTAGTTTTTTCTTTTTATCTATTACAGGTAGTTTTTCAATCTTATTTTTTTGCAAAATAACTTCAGCCTCAGTCAAAGAAGTTCCTTGACTAACAGTTATTAAATTCTTTTTTGTCATTACCTCAGTGATTCCTCTTGAATTATTCTTTTCAAACCTAAGGTCTCTATTTGTAACAATTCCTTTTAAAATTCCTTTATCATCTACAATAGGAATACCTCCAATTTTATTTTCTTTCATACTCAGTTTTGCATCACTGACAATAGAGTCTAGCGGTAGGGTGATTGGATCAATAATCATCCCGCTTTCTGCTCTTTTAACCTTTCTTACCTTTTTTGCTTGAGCTTCAATAGACATGTTTTTATGTAAAACTCCTAGGCCTCCTTCTTGAGCTATTGCAATTGCCATTCTACTTTCAGTAACTGTATCCATTGCTGCAGAAACTATAGGAATATTCAATGATATATTCTTTGAAAATTTAGTTTTTATCTCTACGTCTCTAGGAAGTGTTTTTGAATAGGCTGGGATCAGCAGTACATCATCATAAGTAAGGGCTTCTCCAACTATTTTGTTTTGATGATGTTTCATTGCAATTATTAATTAATTGCGTGTAAATATACGATTTTCAAATTACACAGAAGCATCAAGTCTTATAAATTAAAAGAGCCGATAAAGTACATGTTTATCCGATTAAAAACACTGTAAATTTATTATAACTAATTGATAATCATATCATTAAACTGGATTGTGAAAAAACTTAAGAAAATAAATTTTATTGATAAAGTACTACTTATATCTGCCAAAAATATCTAATGAGCTATTAAATGCTTTAGCAAAAAGATCAGAATTTATTGAAGTTTGAAGATTATTTTCTGTAACAAAAGAAACTAGTTTTTCAGTTGGCATATTTCCAATTAGCTTATCTGATGCCATAGGACATCCTCCAAATCCTTTTATTGCACCATCAAAACGCCTACAACCTGCAT
>MDSY01091630.1_pt1 | contig 10310 bp, 10 predicted proteins | sample 811131 | NCBI WGS metagenome assembly MDSY01 (sample SAMN05326643, study PRJNA326480) | marine metagenome | isolation source: seawater | place: Atlantic Ocean: South West | collected 2010
AATGATTTTTCATTTTTTTTCATTTTTTAATAGCTAATTAGTTTATCACATCTTCTCAAAAACGAATGTTTTTTGCGAAATTAAGTTCTTCTAATAACTTCTGCCAACAGCTTTTTTGCACGAAGTAATTTTACTTTTACATTGTTGATTGGTTCATTAATTTGTTCCGAAATCTCTTTGTAGCTTAATTCTTGAAAATATCGCAATTGAATAACTTCTTGATATTTTGGTTTTATCTGTTTGATATCTCTTAATAATTTTGCTAAGTTTTGTTCTGTGATAATTTTATCTTCTGGAGTCGGATTTTCATCAATGATTTGATAGACTTCATCTTCTTGATTTTCAGAAGTATCTGCTTCAATAGAAATATTTTTTTTACGTAAAGAATCGATGTGAATATTTTTGGAAATAGTAATTAACCAAGTTTTAAAATTATATTTTTCATCATAAGTGTCAATCTTATCGAAAGCTTTTGAAAATGTTTGTATGGTAATATCTTCCGAATCATTTTCATTTTTATTTCTTTTTAATTGAAATAGATAAACATCATTCCAAAAGGCATCTAATAAATATTTAAACGAAGTTTGTTTACCATTTTTAGCTTTTGAGATATTGACGTCAATTTCTGTACGGTTTATTTCCAATGAGTTGGTTTTGATGACAAATTAGTAATAAATATTGAAAAGTGAAAAAGTAGAAGAATAATTTCTAAAAAAGGAAACACATAAGAGATCATTGGTTCGTTTAATTTTTTAGAAGAACGATGAATTACAATAAATTGAACTACAAAATAGAATACAATCAGAGGTAGAAGAACCTTGATTGGGGAGAAAAAGGATAGTACTATTGCCAAAAAGTAAAAGAGGACTTTAGAAAGAAAGAACAATCCTAAAAAAAACCGATGAGTAAACCTGTAATGATTGGCTGAAGAGATATGTCTTCTTTTTTGGTGAAACCACTCAGAAAAAGTATTCGGAGCAATGGATTCTGTAAAACTATCTTTAGAGGTAGTGATGATCGTGTTCTTTTTATTTGCCGCATCTTGAATAAATAAATCATCATCACCAGATTTTATGTGCATGTGATTAATGAATCCTTTTACCTTAAAAAATTCTGATCTATGGTATGCTAAATTTCTACCAACAGCCATATAGGGAGATCCTATTTTTGCATAACTAAAATACTGTATAGCAGTCAATAAAGTTTCAAACCTGACAAGTAAATTTAGTAATGATTTTTCTTTTTTATATTTTCCATAACCTAAAATAATTGTTTTTTTGCTATTAAAATTTTGGGTCATTTCATATATCCAATTGTTAGAAACAGGACAACAATCTGCATCAGTAAAAAGTAAATGTTCATTTTTTGCAGCTTTAATTCCTAGCGTAAGAGCATATTTTTTACTTCCCCAAAAAGTTTCAATATTTTTTACTGTAATAATCTTAATTTTTGAACAATTTTTAGCAAATGCTTCCATCACTTCTGAAGTTTCATCCGAAGAAGCATCATTGATTAATATAATTTCAAAATCAGGATATGCTTGGTTTAAAATAGAGGGAAGAAAATTTTTTAGATTTTCAGCTTCGTTTTTTGCACAAATAATGACAGAAATTCCAATTTCTGGAAGTTTTTTACTACTTTTTTTTGGATCAATTAAAAAGGAAGAAAAAATAAGGTAATAAATAATTTGAATGGCTGTAAATGCTACAAAACAGTAGAAGAGTACAGTTAAAATCATCTAAATATAAAATTAGTTGTGTTCTATTTCTACACAAGAATCAAATTGTTCTGGAGATTTCCCACAAAAACCACAAGATTCTCCAGTTTTGTTCAGCATTGGATTTTGACTAGCACAAGTTCCAGCAAATTCTCCATCTTTTTTGATCCAAATTTTAATTGCAATTCCAGCGAAACTTAGAGCTAGTAGGCCTATAGTAAGTAATAATAATTTCATAAAAAATAATTAACACTGTAAAGATACGCTTATTTAAATCTTCTTTAAAATGCTTGTAACCTCTTTTTTCTATTTATAAACTTTTAAAATAAATCACCTTTTTAAGAATATTAAGTGTATTTCATTTAGTTGATTTAGATTAATAATAGATTTTTATGATTATTCATGAATAGTTTTTTAAACTATTTGTAACTTTAAATGTCTAATTAACAACAAAAATCCACTTAGATGAATCATCAACAATTTTTAAAACGTTCACTTTTTCTTATTTTTTCACTTATCATATTTCTTTCTTGTAGCTCTTCAGAAGATGTAAATAAGGAGGATGTTGATGACACATTACTTCCAATACCTTCTACAAATTATGATATTACACCTATTTTAATATTTTTCGATAACATTGAAGCAGTATCTTATTCTGTAAGTGGAAACACTGTAACTTTTACAACTACTGATTTACCGAATCATACCAGTCCTTATTGGAATTCTTCTCATCCATTATATGAGGCTTACAATGGAACAAACTCTAATTGGAATAAAAATCCAAATTCAATTGGAGAGCAAAACATAACGTTTACAATGCCTTTAAATCCCTCTGAATCATCAATAAAAACAGCAACTCCATTAGGTCCGATTGGAATCGCTAGAAATGGAGTAGTTTTTTTTAATCAATATGCGGGTCGAAATAATCAACCTTTAACAAATGAAATAGATTCTTTTGATCAGTGGTTAGGTCATCCTGCAGGAACTCAATATCATTATCATATAGAACCTTCTTTTTTAACTAATAATTTTGGTAAGAATGCATTTTTAGGATTGCTTTCGGATGGATTTCCTGTATACGGGCCAGAGGAAAATGGAAGTACAATTATATCATCAAATTTAGATGATTATCATGGACATACTCATGAAACAGCAGATTTTCCTGACGGGATGTATCACTATCATGTTACAGCTGATGCGCCCTATTTAAATGGAAACGGATTTTTTGGAACTGCAGGAACTATAACAAGATAAATTTTTGAGGTTTTTATTATCTAGCTTACTATTCTACTCTATTTTAATTTCTTGTAATGAAAAAAAACTAGAAATAAAAAAACCGATTTCTATAGATGAAATTATTATACCATCAATAGAGAAAAAAAAGTCTAATGTTAATTTTAAACTTAAAAATGGAGTATTATTTTTTAATGACAAAGCTTATTCAGGAATTATAAAAGATTTTTATCCTGATAAAAACTTAAAAACGACTTCAGAATATTATAAAGGCAAAAGACATGGTTTTTTTTTCGGATTTTATACAAATGGTCAAAAATGGTTTGAAAGATATTACATAGAAGGACTAAAGAAAGGAACTCACAATGGTTGGTTTCAAAATGGTCAACGAATGTTTGAATATCACTTTAATAATAAAGGTGTTTATAACGGAACAGTAAAAGATTGGCATCCTAATGGTTTTTTAGAGAAGCATTTTAATTTTATGGAAGGAAAGGAGAGAGGAAGTCAAAAAATGTGGGATTTAGAAGGAAAAATTACGGCTAATTTTTATACTGTTGAAAATGAGAGACACGGTCTAATAGGTTTAAAAAACTGTATTAGTAACCTAACTATAGAAAACAAATAAAATGAAATTAAAGATATTATTTATCGCTTCTATTTTTATCATGTTTTTCTCATGTTATAACCAAATTTCAATAGATAAAACAAAAACACTTCCTTATTATAATTCAGAAGAATTTACACCACAATGGATTTCACAAAGTGATCCAAATTATACTAAAATTCATACCATCGCATCGTTTGAGTTCACAAATCAAAACGGAAAAAAAATCTCGAATAAAGAGTTGGAGGGTAAGATTTACATCGCCGATTTTTTCTTTACAACATGTCCTAGTATTTGTCCGATCTTAGCTAAAAATATGAGTTTACTTCAGGAAATCTATAAAGAAGATGAAAATATTTTATTACTATCACATTCTGTTATGCCTTGGGTAGATTCTGTAAGTAAAATTAAAGAATATGCTTTAGAACAAAAAGTAATTGATACTAAATGGCATTTGGTGACCGGAGACAGAGAATCAATCTATAACATTGCAAGAAACTCCTATTTTGCTGACGAAGATTATAAAAAAACAAAAGACGAACTTGAATTTATTCATACTGAAAATTTTATATTGGTTGATAAAAAAGGAAGAATTAGAGGTGTTTACAATGGCACTTTGGCATTAGATATTCAAAGATTGCAACGTCATATCGAATTACTCAAATTAGAATACTAAAATTACTTATTCAATAATATTTACTTCAATTTCTAAGGCGACTTTAAATTTATTTAACACTTCTTTTTGAATCCTTTTAGCTAGTTCATAAATCTCATCACCAGATGCATTTCCGTAATTTACTAAGACTAAAGCTTGTTTGTTATGGACACCTGCATCACCAAAACGTTTCCCTTTAAAACCAATTTTTTCTACTAACCAACCTGCAGGTATTTTTATTTCAGTGTCAGAAATTGGGTAACTAGGGATCGTCGGATATTCTTTTTTTAGCGTTAAAAAATGATGAATAGCAATCACAGGGTTTTTAAAAAAACTACCGCTATTACCAATTTCTTTGGGATCTGGAAGTTTTCTTTTTCTGATAGAAATGACAGCATCTGAGATATTTTTTAATGAAGGAGTAGTAATTTTTTTTGAAATTAATTCGGTTTCAATTGCTCCATAAGAGGTATTAAGTTTGTGATTTTTTTTAGTTAATTTAAAACCGATAGACGTTAAGATAATCTTTTCTTTGTGAGTATTTTTAAAAATAGAATTTCTATATCCAAACTTACAGTCTTCATTGGAAAAAGTAACTAATTTTCCTGTTGCTATCTCTATACCTTCTACGAGGGTTATTGTATCTTTAACTTCCACACCATAGGCACCTATATTTTGAATTGGACTGGTTCCAACATTTCCGGGGATTAAAGATAAGTTTTCAATTCCTCCATAATTCTGAGAAACACACCATAAAACAAAATCATGCCAATTTTCTCCTGAGTTTACTGTTAAATATACAAATTGATCATCCTCTTTATCAATGGAAATACCTTTTGTATTGATATGAATAACTAATTTTTCAATATTTTTTGTAAGCAACATATTGCTTCCTCCAGAAATTAAAAAAACCTCCTTATTAATTTTTAAAAGTTGTTGCAGTTGATATACTGAATTAATAGAAATAAAACGTTTGGCAAATGCAGAAATACCAAATGTATTGTATTTTTTAAGTGATATGTTTTCTTTAATATTCAATTAGCTATTATATTTTTCTAAAGCTTTCGCTAAAATATGAACAGATTTGATTAAATTACTTTTGTTCAAAACATATGCAATTCTTACTTGATTTTTTCCTTCACCTTCAGTAGAATAAAATCCGCTAGCAGGAGCGATCATTACCGTTTCATTATTGTAATTAAATTTCTCTAAAATCCACTGAGCAAAATGATCAGAGTCCTTAACAGGTAATTCAGCTACACAGTAAAATGCTCCTTTTGGGTTTGCTACTTTTACACCTTTTATTTTTTGCAATTCACGAATAAGCGTGTTTCTTCGTTCTATGTATTCTTCTTTAACTTGATCGAAATAACTTTGGGGAGTATCTAAGGCAGCTTCACTCGCAATTAAGGCATAGGTAGGAGGACTTAAACGTGCTTGAGCAAATTTAATACTCGTATTGATAAAGGCCTTATTTTTGGAAACAATACAACCAATCCTCGCACCGCACATGCTATAGCGTTTAGAAACGGAATCTATTATAATTGAATGCTGTTCTAAACCGTCCAAAGACATTACTGAGGTGTGCTTTAAGCCATCGTATGTAAATTCTCTGTAAACTTCATCAGCAATTAGAAATAGATCATATTTTAAAACAATTTTTTTTAACTTTTCAATTTCTTCTTTCGAATACAAATAACCTGTTGGATTCCCAGGATTACAGATTAAAATTGCTTTTGTTTTATTTGTAATTAGTTTTTCAAAATCTTCAATTTTTGGTAAGGCAAAATTATCTTCAATCTTGGATATCACAGGAACAATTTTAACTCCGGAAGCCGTAGAAAAACCATTATAGTTTGCATAGAATGGTTCTGGTATAATAATTTCATCTCCAGGATCTGCAATACTGCCTATGGTAAATAGTAATGCTTCAGAGCCTCCGGTGGTAATCACAATATCATTTGAAGAGACAAGAATATTGTGTTTCTTGTAATAACTTACTAGCTTTTCTCTATAACTTTCAGAGCCTTCAGAACGAGCATAAGCTAAGGTTTCTAACTCATTATTTTTAACAGCGTCTAAGGCAATTTGAGGTGTCTTTACATCAGGCTGACCAATGTTTAAATGAAATACTTTAGTGCCTCTTTTCTTAGCATCTTCAGCAAAAGGCACCAATTTTCTGATTGGTGATTCAGGCATTTTTATCCCTTTCTTAGATATTTTTGGCATGTTTATAATTTATGCGTTATGGATGCGAATTTCCGAAATATATATTAGTTTTTTCAAATTTATTTGTGTTAACTGTAAAAACAAATAAATAAGGTATTTGATGTATTATATAATTTAATCGCTAAATATAGAAATACATCAAGATTAGTATGTGAATGTATTTATATATCTTTTCATTATCACAGAAAAAATTAGTTTGTTAAAAATGCCAAACAGATAAAATAATATCTTTCAAATAAGATAATTCTTGTAAATTAGTTATCGATTACAATACTTTTTTCTTTCAGTAAAGAAATTTCTTTATTCACAATTCCTTTTATTCTAATAATTTTTCTTGGATTTTTTGCATTTGACAAGATGGTTATAGATTTAGAAAAACCACCAACTCTTTTGGTGTCATAGGAAACTTTAATCTCTCCATCTTCTCCTGGCATTATAGGTTTCTCAGGTTTTTTAGGAACAGTACAGCCGCAAGAGGATTGAATTTTTTTTATGATAATGGGTTGGTCTCCAATGTTTTTAAAGATAAATACTTTTGCTCCATCAGAGCCTTTGTCTATTTTTCCGTAATCTATTACTTCTTCTTGAAATTTAAACTCTTGAGCATTTAATGAAAAAGATAAAAAGAGAACTACTAAAAGTGATCCTAGTGATTTCATATATTGAATTTTTATACAGGTAAAATTAATATTAATAATTTGTTTTAAAAAATCAATGACTAATTTTCTCTACAAAATTAGATAATTGTATTTTTACCGTCGATATTTTAAAAAAAATATGAAGTATGACAATTCCATCTAAGTACGATGCAAAGCAAGTAGAAGATAAATGGTATGCGTATTGGATGAAAAACAACTATTTTCATTCAACACCCGATGAAAGAGAGCCCTATACAATTGTAATTCCTCCACCAAATGTTACAGGAGTATTGCATATGGGTCATATGTTAAACAATACAATTCAAGATGTATTAATTAGACGTGCACGATTATTAGGTAAAAATGCATGTTGGGTTCCTGGAACCGACCATGCTTCTATTGCAACTGAAGCTAAAGTTGTTGCCAAATTAAAAGAGCAAGGAATTCAAAAAACTGATTTAACTAGAGAAGAGTTTCTTCAACACGCTTTTGATTGGAAAGATGAATATGGAGGAATTATCTTAGAACAATTAAAAAAATTAGGGGCATCTTGTGATTGGGAAAGAACAGCTTTCACAATGGATCCTGAAATGTCTGAATCTGTTGTTAAAGTTTTTGTAGATCTTTATAATAAAGGCCTTATTTACCGAGGTTATCGAATGGTCAATTGGGATCCAGAAGCAAAAACGACTTTATCTGATGAAGAAGTAATTCATGAGGAAAGACAAGGGCAGTTATATTATATAGAATATCAAATTGAAGATTCTCAAGATACATTAATCATTGCAACGACGAGACCAGAAACTATTTTTGGAGATACCGCAATTTGTATCAACCCAAACGATGATCGCTTTACTCATTTAAAAGGGAAAAAAGCAATTGTTCCTTTATGTAATAGAGTGATACCGATTATAGAAGACGAATACGTTGATATTGAATTTGGTACAGGTTGTTTAAAAGTGACTCCTGCGCACGATGAAAACGACAAAGCATTGGGCGATAAGCACAAATTAGAAGTGATCGATATTTTTAATGATGATGCCTCTTTAAATTCCTTTGGATTGCATTATCAAGGAAAAGATAGATTTGTAGTTCGAAAAGAGATTTCAAAAGAATTAGAAGAAAAAGGGTTTTTATTAAAAACAGAAGTTCATACAAATAAAGTAGGTACCTCAGAGAGAACCAAAGCCATTATAGAGCCAAGATTATCTGACCAATGGTTTTTGAAAATGGAAGATTTGGCAAAACCTGCTATTGATGCAGTATTAGGAGAGAATGCTGACATCAATCTATTTCCAAAGAAATTTAAAAATACCTATCGACATTGGATGGAAAATATTAGAGATTGGAATATTTCTCGACAACTTTGGTGGGGGCAACAAATTCCCGCTTTTTTCTATGGAGATGGGAAAGAAGATTTTGTTGTAGCTGAAAATAGTACCGATGCATTGATTTTAGCCAAAGAGAAAACAGGGAATCCCTTGCTTTCAGAGTCTGATTTAATCCAAGATGAAGATGCCTTAGATACCTGGTTTTCTTCTTGGTTGTGGCCTATGTCTGTTTTTGATGGTATTAGAAATCCAGAAAACGAAGAAATAGCTTATTATTATCCAACAAATGATTTAGTTACTGGGCCCGATATTTTATTTTTCTGGGTAGCTAGAATGATCATAGCAGGGTATGAGTACAAAGACGTAAAACCATTTAAAAATGTGTATTTAACAGGTTTAGTTAGAGACAAACAAAGAAGAAAAATGTCGAAATCATTAGGAAATTCTCCTGATGCTTTAAAACTAATTGCTGATTATGGGGCAGATGGTGTAAGGGTTGGTTTGTTATTAAGTTCCGCAGCAGGAAATGACTTAATGTTTGATGAAGAGCTATGTCAGCAAGGAAAGCAATTTGCGAATAAAATATGGAATGCTTTCCGATTGATAAAAGGATGGGAAGTTGATGCTACGATAGCTCAGCCAGAGACCGCAAAAATTGGCTTGGCTTGGTATGAAGCTAAATTTCAAAAAGCAATAATAGAAATAGAAGATCATTTTAGTAAATATCGTTTATCGGACGCTTTAATGACAATTTACAAATTAATCATGGATGATTTTTCTTCTTGGTTATTAGAGATTGTAAAACCTGCCTATCAACAACCAATCGACACAAAAACACTTGAAGCGATTATTGAGATCTTAGAAAATAATTTAAAAGTATTACATCCCTTTATGCCCTTTTTATCAGAAGAAATTTGGCAATATATAGCACCTAGAACTAAAGAGGAAGCACTTATTATTGCTAAATATCCAACTCAAAAGGAGTTTGATGAACAAATTATTAATGATTTCAATTTTACTTCGGATATAATTTCAGGTGTTAGAACAATTCGAAAAGATAAGAATATCTCCTTCAAAGATCCTATTAACCTATTTGTTGTTGCGCAGGAACAAAGTTCCAAAAGATTTGATATAGTCATACAAAAGCTGACAAATATTGAGGAAATAAATTATGTATCAGAAAAAGTTGAAGGAGCTTCATTTAGAGTAAAATCGAATGAATATTTTGTGCCAATTTCTATTGAAAATATAGATATAGAAGCTGAAATAAAAAAATTAGATGCAGAATTAAAAAGAGCAGAAGGATTTTTATTCGGTATAAAGAAAAAGTTATCTAATGAACGATTTGTTTCTAATGCACCAGAACAAGTAATTAAAATAGAAAGAAAAAAAGAAGCCGATACAGAAGCAAAAATTGAAACGATTAAAAGAAGTCTTTCCTCACTAAAATAATTATAAATTAATATTAAATACTCAAGTAAAAATAATGAAAAAAACAACCATTTCGATCACAGCGATCCTTTTACTATCAATGTCTTGTGTTTCTAAAAAGAAATACGTTGCTCTAGAAACTCAGTACACAGACATTAAAGCAAATCTTCAAAAAACAACTTTAGCTAAAGAAGTTCTTCAATCGAAGTTTTTAAAAATTGAAAACAGAGTAACCCAGTACAATGAAAAAATTAATTCATTAAAAGGTGATAATATTTCACTAAAAAAAGAAAATTATATTAAATTAGATAGGGTCGAAAATAGTTTGGTTATCTCTAAAAAAAACCTAGAGACTATGAGGGAAACATTGTTGAAGGTAACTCCAGCAGTGTTGGCAAAAGCAAAAAATTTAAAAGATTCTTTAAACCTAGCTATTTCATATAATTTAAAAAATAAAATCAACAGTTCA
>MDSY01086530.1_pt1 | contig 10308 bp, 10 predicted proteins | sample 811131 | NCBI WGS metagenome assembly MDSY01 (sample SAMN05326643, study PRJNA326480) | marine metagenome | isolation source: seawater | place: Atlantic Ocean: South West | collected 2010
ACCCATGTTCCGAAATCATTCTACGATCCAGACAGTTCTGTAATCTATCAGAGGTTGTGGTCAGAGAAGGTGATACCCAAGCAACAATAAAAGACAAGATTAAGTTTGCAACTATACTAGGTACCATGCAGTCTACATTGACTGATTTCAAGTACCTTGGTGCAGAGTGGAAGAAGAACTGTGAAGAAGAAAGGTTGCTAGGTGTCTCATTGACAGGTATTATGGACAACGAGTTGACAGCATACCCTACTCCTGATATGCTAGAAAACTTTAAAGCTGTGGCAGTCAAGACAAATGAAGAATGGGCAAAGAAACTTAACATCAATCCTTCGTCAGCTATTACATGTGTTAAACCAAGTGGTACTGTATCTCAGTTGTGTAACTCAGCATCGGGTATCCACGCTAGACACTCCGAGTATTATATACGAAGAGTGCGTATGGATGGGAAAGATCCCCTCTGCAAATTTATGGAAGCAAAAGGATTTCCATGTGAGGTAGATGTGATGAACAACTCTAACATGGTGTTCTCGTTTCCTATGCAGAGTCCATCTAAGTCTATCATGCGTAATGATATGCCAGCACTAGAACAGCTACAAACATGGCAGATGTATGCTGAACATTGGTGCGAACATAAACCTTCGGTCACCATCTCAGTACGAGAGGATGAATGGGTAGATGTTGGTGCATGGGTATACGAATGGTTTGATTGTATATCTGGTATCTCATTCTTACCACACAGTGACCATAGCTACCAACAGGCACCATACGAAGAGTGTGATGAGCAGACATACATTCAACTCGTAAGTAAGATACCTATGATAACATGGGGTGAACTTAGTGACTACGAAAAAGAGGACTACACCACATCCAGTCAGGAGTTAGCTTGTACTGGAAACGCATGTGAAGTCATATAACTGACATTTATGGACTATGGTTATACGAGAACTTATAGAAATATTGGACAGGTACTATCCTGACAAACTGCCAATGGCAGACCTAAACTCAAATCAACTATCTTTCCTTCAAGGTCAGCGTAGCGTGATTGAGAGAATAAAACAAATACATGAGGATGAAGATGGGCGGATCTCCGAACATGCCTGAGATGAAGATGCCACCCCCACCTCCCCCTCCTGCACCTATGGATACTCCAGAGATTGCACAGGCAGAGTTGGACATGGCTACTGCCGAACCCTCTGAGAAGATGACGGGTTCTAAACGTAAGTATAGAAAACGTAACGTAGGTAAAGGTAGATCGGGTGGACACAGTAGTTACAAAGGTGGTGGTCTAAATCGTGTCTAGCCTTTTAGATATACGCATAGAGGCTATTACAACACAAGACCTCTATGATAAGGTAGTAGAAGAAGGTGGTAAGGACGGTGGTAGACACCCATTATTTCCTACTCATGTAGTATATAAAAATGGAGATATTGCAGGTGCTTTTAGTATTGGTGCTCCTGTTGTATTTTGGTGGATGCACACACAACGAATAAGACATAGAGATTCTCTAGCTATATTCCAAGCGGCTGACACACTCATGAACCAAAATGGTTATGGAAGCTATGTACTTCCGTGTGAACCTGAGTCGCCTTACTACAAATTATTAACAAACAAGCTCATGAAATTTTCTGGTACAGAAGGAGGTGACTGGAGTTTGTTCCTAAATCATACAACAGGAGATTAAAATGGGTGGTAGTGTAAGTAAAGGTATCGAGCACAACACTAAGCAAATTGGTGTCGGCTTAGATAAAACAGTGGGTGCCGTAGGTGCTCCTGGTGGTTCCTTAGACCAAGGAATGAAAGGTTTAGGTAATGCGATGGAGCAGACTGTGGGTCGTAAAGGATTAGGGGGAGCAGTAAACCAAGGTTTAAGTGAACTAAACAAAGGTGTCTCACACAACATGCAACAAATTGGAAATGTTGCGTCTGGTCTAGGGTCATTACTAACTGGTGGAAACCCATTCGGTGGTGGTGGTGACCAAGGTCCGATGACCAGTGAAGCTAACTACAGTCAACGATCAGGGTCTACTGGTAAAACCAGTGGTTCAAAGAAAAAGGCTGACATGGGAGACTCAAAGACAAAGAAGAGTCAGCGTGGTAAGAGGGCACTCACAATTAGGAAATAAACAATGGACTTACTCAACCTATCACAACCTTGGGATTGTGAAAGATTTCCAAAATCTAAAACCATCTGTTACGGTGGTGGTAGCGGAGGAGAAGATGTAAAAAAAGCTGTAAAGAAAGTTGCTACTGCCACAGGATACACAGGGTCTGACTTAGATAAAGCAGGACAGGCTGCTGAAAAAGCAGTAACTGGTGGTGTAAAAAAAGCCACAGAAACAGCTAAAGAAGTAGTTGTCGCTAAACCACCCCCTATTCTAAAGAAGGCTTCAGAGGGGTTTGATCAATTTGGGAGGAGAATTAAAAAAGGTGTTTCAACAGGTATTGAAAACATTAAAAAAGAAGGCAACAAAGCAGTTACACAAATTAAAACCGAGGCAGGTAAGTTAGCAAAAGGAGACTTTAGCTTAAAGAATGCTGTCACAGGTACAGTATCAGGTGCCTCTGAAACATTTAAAAAGTCTGATGCAGGTAAAGTTGTAAAGAAAATAGCAAAAGAAACTGGATACACAGGGTCAGACGCAGACAAAGCACTACAGAAAACAGAGAAAGAAGTTGGTAACATAGGTAAACAAGTTCTTGATGTAGTCAACAACCCAGGTAAAGCAGTCTTAGACTTAGCAGACAAAGGTGGTAAATATGTAAAACGTCAGTTAGGTGTCAAGGTTCCCACTGGTAAAGAAGCACTTGCTCAAGGTGTTGTCAGCGTAGGCAAAGCATTACAAAAGAAACCTACTGAAACTAAAGCAGGACCAGGAGGTGCTGTTAGTATTGGTGGTGGTAAAGGATTAGGATCTGGTGCAGTCCAAGGTCTTCAAGGTGGAGCAGGTATGGACACAAGTAGAGCAAGAGCTAAACAAAACAAACGTAAATTAAGAATTAGGTAATGGAATATAGCAATGAGTCCAGTATATCTAGCATGTATCAGAATTGTTTTGGAGAACGTGAAAGCTATCTTCAACGTGCAAGAGAATGTGCAGACCTAACAATACCTGGATTAATTAAAGATCAAGGTTCATCATACTCTACAGAATACCCGACTCCCTTCCAGTCAGTAGGAGCACGTGGTGTAAACCACTTAGCCTCCAAACTCCTACTGACCCTCCTTCCACCTAACTCTCCTTTCTTTAGACTAACGATAGATGACTTTGACCTAGAGCAACTTGTCGGTCCAGAACAAAGGGGACCAGTAGAAGAGGGGTTAGCTAAGATTGAACGTGCTACACTCCAGTTAATCGAGACTGAGGCATTTCGTGTACCTGTGTTTGAAGCACTTAAACACTTGATTGTCACAGGTAATGTGTTGTTATACATACCAGACTCAGGTCAGATGCGTGTGTTTCATTTGGATCGCTATGTAGTAAAACGTGATCCTATGGGTAACGTGTTGTACATGATTACCAAAGAGTCTCTTAATGCCAAGACACTAACCGAAGAAGCAAGAAAAACTCTTGGGCTACCAGAGCCTAGTGAGTTGACTCCAGAGACACCATACAAACCTTATGACCTTTACACCTACATTTGTGACAAAGGAAAACACTGGCATGTACACCAAGAAGTAGAAAATGTACCAATACCAGACAGTTATGGTAAATACCCCAAAGATAAGAACCCATTTATACCACTTAGGTTCAGTCGAGTTGACGGAGAATCTTATGGTCGTGGTCTCGTGGAAGAGTATATTGGAGATTTACGGTCCCTTGAAGCTCTTACACAAGCAATTGTAGAAGGCTCTGCGGCAGCCGCTAAAATACTATTCTTAGTAAGACCGAATGGCACTACACGTATTAATACACTTGCTAAGTCTCCAAGTGGAGCAATTGTACAAGGGGATGCAAATGATGTATCTACATTACAACTACAGAAAAGTCAAGACTTTCGTATTGCACTTGACACAATCACACAAATTAGAGATAGGTTATCATTTGCTTTCTTATTAAACTCTTCTGTACAGCGTAATGCTGAGAGAGTAACAGCAGAAGAAGTTAGGTTCATGGCACAAGAACTAGAGTCTGCTTTAGGTGGTGTGTACTCTGTGCTCTCACAAGAGTTTCAACTACCCATGATCAATATACTCATGGACAAGATGACTAAGCAGAAGAAGATGCCTAAGTTTCCAAAGGGTGTAGTCAACCCACAGGTCATCACAGGTATAGAAGCTCTTGGTCGTGGGCAGGATCTTAATAAGTTATCTCAGTTTCTACAGTATCTTCAGCCTCTAGGACCAGAGGCAATCATGAGTAACTTAAATCTGGATGACTACATAGATAGACTGGGTGCATCTCTTGGTATTGACACAAGTGGATTAGTCAAGTCTGCCGAACAAAAGCAGATGGAAGCACAACAAGCCCAAGAACAACAGCAACAAATGATGCAACAACAGCAACAAATGGCTATGATGCAAGATGTTGTCAGAGGGGCAACACCTGCTATGGCAAAAGGACTATCCGAATCTGCACAACAGAATCCTGAAATGGTTCAGGAGATGATGAAAGCAGTAACACAAAATTAATATGGAAGAGTTACAGACAGGACAGACAGAAGGTGTACATCAAGCAGGTTCACCAGAACACATAAACGAAATGCTTGCCAAGGTTGATAATCCTGTTCAGGTAAGTGACGTTGGTGAAGAACTTGTGATGCAAAAGGCTACACAAGGTAGACCTGAGTGGCTACCAGAGAAGTTTAGTACACCACAGGATTTACTTAACGCTTACAATCAGCTAGAACAACAGTATACACAAGTATCTCAGCAACAGGAAGAAGCTCAACAACAAGAGTTTAACCAAGAACAAATAGCTGAAATACAAAATGCTAGTGTTCCACAGGTTGCACAACTACTAGATGAACGTAACCTTGACATTGATGTGTTTCAACAAGAGTATAATGAGACAGGTGAGTTATCTCAAGATGCTTACGATGCACTAGCTGAAGCAGGTATATCAGGTGATATAGTGGATACTTGGTTAGCAGGACAAGAAGCAATTGCTGATCAAAATATATCACAAATATATAATATGGTTGGTGGTGAAAACAATTACAATTCTATGCTGGATTGGGCCAACAACAATTTACAACAATGGGAAATAGATGCCTTCAACAACTCAATTGAGAACCTTGATCCTAATGCGATGTTTGCTGTACAAGGTCTTATGGCGAGAATGCAAAATGCAGAAGGTATTCCACCCAGACTCATGACAGGTGAAGCAGTCCCATCGACTGCACCAAGATTTGAATCTCTAGCCCAGGTTACACAGGCTATGAGAGATCCAAAGTATTCTAGTGACCCTGCTTACAGGGCACAAGTAGCACAAATGTTGGGTAACTCAACAGTGCTGTAAACTAATAGCTAAAATAGTAGTCATTGCCCCATGCGTGGGATAACTCTGGTGAACTTTCAAGCATCATTAGTTAAGTAGTAAAGCCAAAATAGGAGATTATTATGGCTGTTACCAATTACGCTTCCGAATCTGGAAGTGCAATACATCGTTCTGGTCAAAATTTAGGTACTGGTGACGTTAGATCGCTATATCTAAAATTGTATGCGGGCGAGGTTCTTACTGCTTTTCAGTCTAAGAATATTATGATGCCTTTGCATCGTGTGCGTACTATCTCAAAAGGAAAGTCTGCACAATTTCCGATGACAGGAAAGTACCGAGATGCTTCCTACCATACTCCGGGGGCAGAAATTCTGCCATCTGCGTCAAAGCAGAGTGAACGAATTGTAACCATTGATGACTTGCTCATTAATGCACAGTTCATTCCAAACATTGACGAAGCAATGCAACACTTTGACATTCGCTCCGTCTACACTCAAGAAGCTGGTTTTGCTTTGTCAAAAGTAGCTGATGAGAACATTTTACGTATGGCAATCAAAGCTGCCTTATGTGAAAACAGTACAATTGCGGCTGTATCTGGTATGATCCAAGATTATGCAGGACAGTTTGATGACGAGGATTTTACTGGAAACGTAACTATCGGCTCTACAGCAGATAATCAACGTGATCCAAAGTTTATTGCTCAAGCAATCATAGATGCTAAAAGAGTATTCGATACCAACTTTGTTCCAGGTGATCCTTTTGTGGTTATGAACACTGACATGTACTATGACTTGTTCAAGGTGACAGGATCTGATAACCTTAATGACCTCGCTATCTTCAATAGAGATATTGGAGGAGGAGGAAGTGTTGCCGCTGGGCAGGTACCTACTATTATGGGTATGCCTATCTACGTGACACCACACTTAGGTTACTACACCACAACCACTGGTAATACATGGGTATCTAACTTGTTCTATCAAACCGGGGCAGCCAATGGTAATGCGTTCGCTGGAAGGCCCGCTACCCATAGAGATGAGGATGGTACAAATGCTCATAACGCTCCAACGCCTCTTGCTAATACAGCAGGATCTGGAAGGGCTACTATTTATGATGTACCTGCTGGGGCTTCGTCCACCATTGCAGGACAATCATCACAGTATGCCTCCACCGTTGCGGCTACCAAGGTTCGTGCACTTGTAATGACTCAAGATGCAGTAGCAACTGCAAAGTTAATGGATATGTCTGTTGAATCAGAGTATCAAATTAACCGTCAGGGTACCTTAATGGTGTCCAAGTACGCTATGGGTCACAACATCTTGCGACCTGCTTGTGCTGTAGCACTTTGCAGTAACTAAGTGCAGTTGTAACTCCGTATAGGGAGGACTCTTTAACTAGGGTTCTCCCTTTTTTTTCATTATGCCAGAAGATCCATCTAAAAAACCATTATTATCTAAAGAAATTACGTCTGATAAAAAAGTATTAGAACGTATGCACCAAAATACTCGTAATGTTACTTTTACACGAGAGGGGGCAGACGAGCTAGTAAGACGAATAAGGTCTATTGGAGTTCAAATGGTTGATCCTCCTATGGACAATGGTAAATGGAAAGAAATATTTGGTAGAGTAGGAGAACACAGGCAACGAGAGGTCACCGATTATTCTTTAAGAAGTAAAAAAGGGAAACCTGTTCCCGAAGGATTACTTAAAGTCTTACAAAGAAGAGCAGGAAGGTTAATGAACTTTGCAAGAAGCAGAGCCTTGGGTCCGTTAGGAATTGTTACTGACCCATTTTTTCACTCTCGTGTACAAGAAAATTACGAATTTACCAAAAGATTGGGTACTGTTTCAGCCTATGCAATGCAACACCCTGACAAAGCATTTAAAAATGCAGGTGAATTAGCAGATTTTTTATTTAGAGATTCTGATCAAGAGATGTATGAAAATGAGCTAACAGGAGCAATAACAGACTATAGAGAATTAAATCAGATTGGAGTTGCACCTGAGTACATTGAAGCAATGCACCAAGAGGAACTTTGGGAATACTTAGAATCTCCATCATTACTATCAGATCATCCCAGATTGCAGGGTCCATCCACAATAGTAGATTTTAAAACAGGATTACCTAGATTACTATTTCATGGTCAGAAGGGTAATGATCCTATATACGCTTTTGAACAACAAAGAAAAAATTGGAGTGAGGCACCACAACAAGAGTTTGGAGCTATGTTTGTCGGTAGTGCAGGGCAAGCATTAGATATTGTTAATAGAATGAGGACTGATGTAGAAAAACCAAAGGAAACTTTTGTACTTCCTGATATAGCAGGAGTAGAAATGGATGTAAAACTTGCTGAGTTAAAACAAAAGTTAGGACAAAAGTTTACTACAGGTTCTAAAGCTAATTGGCAGGGTAGATCATCTTTAGGTAATTTACCATTTGCAGGTGTTGTGGATACAGAAGAAGGAACAGAACAGACTCCTGCTAAATGGTATGCGGGTATTGTAGACCTTAAAAATCCAATGACTATATCAGGAGACATTGGTTGGTGGACTGTTTGGAATATACTTGGTTACATGTCAGGTGATCCTGGTTATTTAGGTGAAGATACTAACGAGCCAATATCCACTAACATATTTCAAGCAAAAAATAGACCTAATTATTTAGGAGAATTTACTTATTGGCCTGAGTCCGATTATTTTGAAGAAAATTATCAAAATAACGGATGGAAAATACCTCCTGACAATTTAAAAGATGTAGGATCTGGTACAGCATTTCAAAGAGTTCTTGAGTATGCTGAAGTACACGCACAAAAAGAGGGGAAGACTATTAAGTTTTCAGATGATGAGTTGATGGAAATGGACTTAGGGGGAGCAGATTATGAAGAAATGTTTGGTATTTATGATTTTGACCCAAGTATGGAAATGACCTCTAATGTAGTAAGCTCCAGAAAACTAGATGCTCAAGCAGATAAAATATTAGCAGAAGGTGATCCATATAAACAAGATTTTGACTATTTTGTAAATTTAGGATTTAAAGATTTTCTTCTTAAAGATTTAGGTATCGATGGTATTCAATTTTTTAATTCTATTGAAGATAAACTTGTTTCCGACTGGTCCTATATTCTTTTAGATGGGTCACAGTTTAAAAACATTAAACAACGTAAGAAGGCAGGTGAAGGATTTGATAAGTCAAAACGACCACACATGTCTAAATATAATAAACAAAACAAATACAGAAAGGTATCATGAGTCTTAGTCCAACAACTAAACTAGAGGCTGTCAATACCATGTTGACCAGTATAGGTGAGCAACCAATACAAAACCTAAATGACCTTGCTGGACTATCTGATGCCTCTATTGCAGAACAAATTCTTGACAATGTGTCGAGAGCAGTCCAGTCAAGAGGTTGGGTATTTAACACTGACATAGGTATAAAAAAGACACCAAACCAATATAACGAGATTGACCTAGATCCCTCTGAACTACGTGTGGATACTCAAAGTCGAGTACGAGAGGGTGACAAGGATTATGTAGAACGTGGAAGAAAACTATATGACAGAGTTAAAAATACATTTAAGTTTGATGGAGCTATAACACTTAACATTATAAAGCTACTAACCTTTGATGACCTACCTGAACCTGCACGTAGATACATTGCTATCAGATCGGCCCGTATATTTCACGATAGAGTAGTAGGAGCAGGTGAGTTACATAGGTTCTACCAAGAGGATGAATTTGGTGCATACCAAGCGTTACTCGAGTACGAAGGTGACGTAGCAGATTACAATATATTTGATAACTATGATGTATATAGGGTTGTCGATAGGCACCCACATTCAACATTTGGAATGACTAGAAACTTAGTAGACTCTTCGGAAACTGATTAATGCCACTTATATCTGGAACTGTACCTAGTTTAATCAACGGTATCTCACAGCAACCTGCGACACTCAGGATGCCAACACAAGGTGAAGTACAGAGAAATGGGTTTTCCCATATATCTCGTGGTTTAGAGAAAAGATCATGTACAGAACATGTATCAGAAATTTTAGGTGTTAATTCTGATAACTCTAATGATGTCTTTATTCATACTATCAGGCGATCTGAGGATGAGGCGTATGCTCTTATTATAAAAGGTGGTATATCGGGAGGTGCTGCACCTATTGTTAAACTCTATGACCTAACAGGATTTGCTACAGGAACTCCAGGTAATGAAGTGTTTATTCATCCTACAAAACAAAGTGGGGCAGTTAGTGGTAATGGGTCACTAGATACTAATGTAAGCAACTATTTATCTAACTTTACTGCTAGTGGCAATGATATATTTGCACCTAATAAACTATCGGTTACCACGGTTGCTGACTTTAGTTTTATACTAAACAAAACACAGACAGTCAAGAAAAAGACAAACGAGACACACGATCTTAGCAACTACCAAGCTGTAGTCTATGTTAAGACTGGAGACTTTAACGCTGACTATAAGGTTAAAGTTACAGTTTATGACGATAAGGAAATGACGACACCTCGCAGTTCATTTGGAACTAATGGTGTAAAAGAAGTAACATTTGAAACTCCTGACAACCAAACTAAAAGTGGTACTGGAGACGATCCAACATCTGAAACTCTTAGTATAAACAATCAAAATGCTGTTGTTGTTTCTAATATAGCAAAGGCTCTTTGGACTGGATCTGAAAGCACTGGTGTTGTTCCAGTACAAATTGGTTTTACTGGAACAAGTAATAAGAAATCTCAAATTCAAAAGCAATCAGATAGTTCTGTTTATACTGGAACAAAAGGAGTTATAAGTGAAGGAGATGTGACCTCTAGTCCTACCAGTAACAAAGGACTAAAAGATTTAGGAGATGTTTTTAA
>MDSY01023924.1_pt1 | contig 10305 bp, 8 predicted proteins | sample 811131 | NCBI WGS metagenome assembly MDSY01 (sample SAMN05326643, study PRJNA326480) | marine metagenome | isolation source: seawater | place: Atlantic Ocean: South West | collected 2010
GCGAACTGCGCGCTTCCGGCACCAAGCCCCAGGGCCTGCCCTGGCGGGTGGCGGTGGAACGGCCGATCCCCGGTGTGCGCGAAGTGGAGAAGGTGGTGCCGCTGCGCGACATGGCGATCGCTTCCAGCGGCGACTACCGCAATTTCTTCGAGAAAGACGGCAAGCTCTATTCCCACACCCTGGACCCGCGCACCGGCCGGCCGGTGGAGCATAAACTGGGCTCGGTGACCGTGTTACACTCCAGTTGTGCCACCGCGGACGGGCTCGCCACCGCGCTCACCGTGCTCGGCCCGGAGAAGGGCCTGGCGTTCGCCGAAGAGCGTGAACTGGCGGTGCTGTTTATTGTCCGAACTGATGACGGGGTCGAAGAAGTCATGACCCCGGCTTTCGAGGCGCTCCTCGAGAGCCGTGAAGGAGGAAACTGAAATGCTCGCAACCGTGATAGCCAGTATTGTTGTTTTCGGGTTGCTGTTCACCGGCATGGCGATCGGCTCGATTCTCGCCAACAAACCGGTGAAAGGCTCCTGCGGCGGCCTCGCCACCCTGGGCATGAAGCAGGGCTGTGAAATCTGCGGCGGCGACCAGGACGCCTGCGACGAAAACAGCCGCGAAGTGAACGCCAAGCGCGCCGGCGAGCTCGGCCAGGACGTTCTCAAGACCTGATCCGCTCTCTGGAATTCCGCGGGGCGACCTTTGCCGGCAAGCGGAGCTTGCCTTTCGCGGGCAGGGCCCGCTCCCACAAGCGGCTCCCACCAAGCTTACGAAGCAGGGTTTGTGGGAGCTTGCCTTGCAAGCGAAAGGCCAGCTAAAGCTGGCCGGCAGGATTCCAGAGACCTAAGTCAAATCCCCTTTCCCGACAATCACCGCCGTCCGCAACCTCGACTGCCCATACCGCGTCATCTGCTCGAAGCGATCCCGGCTGATCGGCACATGCTGGCAGTCCAGCGGCACCTGATCGTCCGCCGGGTCCGGGTCGTGAATGTAGAAGCACTCCCGGTCGGCGCCGCTCACCACCACCCAGTGGGGCGCCTTGCGCCCGTCCAGCCGCCAGGTGCTGATCAGCACGATGGCCACTTCGCCGTCCTGTAACGCCTGGTCCAGCCGCTCGGCGGTGAGCTCCTGGTAGTGCACCGGCACCGCCTGCTGCCGGGCCTCGTCCTCGAAATGCCGGTGCACCGTCTCGATCACCCGCTTCTTGTTCTCATCGCGCACCGAATCCAGAAACAACGGCCCGCTCTGGTTGCAGTAGACTGTGGCGCTCAGCCCCCGGCGGCGGGCGGCCAGCGCCAGGCCCAGCGGGTGGCAGCCGCCATGGCCGGCGGTCATGAAGATGGTGGTGGCTTCCCGCCAGATCAGCAGCTCGTCGGTGTCCGCCGGGGCGTGGCCGTCCAGGGCGTGGCGGGCCATCAGCAGGCAGGCGGGCCCGCAGGTGAATTCGGTGGTCTGGCGCACCCAGGGAATATCCAGCCGCGCCGGGTTCTCCGGCTTGTAGTGCAGCCGCTTCTGGAAGCGCAGGGCGTCCTGGTGGTCCTCGTAGTAATCCGGGGTTTCCGCGAACAACTTGTAGCCCAGACGCTCGTAAAGGCGGATCGCCGCCGGGTTGTCCCGGCGCACTTCCAGGCGCAGATAGAGGCGTTTTTCCCGGTGGGCGTAGCGCTCGGCGGCGTTCATCAACTGCTCGCCAAGCCCCTTGCCGCGACAGGCCGGGTCGGCGGCGATGGAATAGAGACGCGCCATGCGCGTGCCGCGCTGCAGAATCACCAGTGCGTAGCCGGCCAGGGCGCCCTCGGCGCCTGCTTCGTCGCTCAGGCCATGGGCCACGATCAGCCCGGAATGGGCCTGGCGGATCCAATGGCGGAAGCTGCGGCGTGACAGCCGGTCGCCGTCGAAGCAACGCTGCTCCAGGTCAACAAGGGCATCCAGGTCTTCGGGGCGGGCGGGGCGAAACGAAAAAGCGGCGGTCATGGCGTAATCCGGAAACAGACCGGGGCAGCATAAAGCGGAGTGGGGCGGTGAAGCCAGCGCTTCCCGACGGATGACGCCGGGGGCCGTCAAACGGCATACTGGCGCGATAAGGAGATCACACCATGCCCCAAGCGTCCGCCCCCAACCGAGGGCTGATTTTGTCCGGCGGCGGCGCCCGCGCCGCCTATCAGGTCGGCGTGCTGAGCGCCATCGCCGATATGCTGCCGGCCCACAGCAGCAACCCGTTTCCGATTATCTGCGGCACCTCCGCCGGCGGTATCAACGCCGCCGCCCTGGCCGCCGGCGCCCACGACTACCGGCTGGCGGTGCGCGGCCTGGAGCGGGTGTGGGCCAACATGACCGCCGAGCAGGTCTACCGCACCGATATCTTCGCCTTTCTGCGCAGCCTGCTGCGCTGGCTGATCAGCTCCGCCGCCGGCGGCCGGGCGGTGACCCGCAGCGCCTTGCTCGACAGCACGCCGCTGAAGCGGCTGCTGCGGCTGGTGATCAACTTCCAGCGCATCGAGGAGAGCATCCGCCAGGGGCATCTGCGGGCGCTGTCGATCACCGCTTCCAGCTACGCCACCGGCGAATCAGTGGCGTTTTTCCAGGGGGCTGAGGGCGTGGACGAGTGGACCCGCGCCCGCCGGCTGGGCCGGCGCTCGGACATCGGCGTGCAGCATCTGCTGGCGTCGGCGGCGATCCCGCTTCTGTTTCCCGCCGAGAAAGTGGACGGCAGCTACTACGGCGACGGCGCGGTGCGCCAGCTCGCCCCGGTGAGCCCGGCGCTGCATCTGGGCGCCGACAAGCTGCTGGTGATCGGCGTGTCCGGTAACGTCAGCGCCGACCACCAGCGCCAGCTCAGCGGCTACCCGTCGCTGGCCCAGGTGCTCGGCCATGTGCTCAACAGTGTGTTCGTGGACACCCTGGAAGGGGACGTGGAGCGTCTCGAGCGGATCAACCGCACCGTGGAGGCGCTCGGCAAACGGGCCCGCAGCCAGCACGGCATCCAGCTGCGCCAGGTGGACGTGCTCAAGATCTACCCCTCTCAGCCCATCGACGAGATCGCCGCCGAGCACATCAAGGAGCTGCCGCGCACGCTGCGCTTCTTCCTGAGCGGCTCCGGCGCCACCCGCTCGCCCGGCGCCAGCGCGGTCAGTTATCTGCTGTTCGAGCCCGGCTTTACCGGGCGACTGATGTCACTGGGGTACCAGGACGCCAAGGCCCGTGAAGACGAGATCCGCGCCTTTTTCGAGGATTGAAGCAGGTAAGAACTCTGTGCGCGAGCGCCCTGTGGGAGCGGGCCCTGCCCGCGAAAGGCCGGCTAAGCCGGCCGGCAGGATCCCAGAGACCTGTCTCAGCCCTTCCGCGCCGCGCGCCGCTGAAAATGGGCGATAAAACTGGTGGGGAAATCGGTGATGATACCGTCCACGCCCAGCTCCACCATGCGCTCCGCCCGGGTCAGATCGTTCACCGTCCAGGTGGACACCTTCAGGTTGCGGCGCCGCGCCCGGCGCATCAGCGCCGGCGTCACCAGGGTGTGGCGCGGCATCAGCCAGGTGCAGCCCAACGCCACCGCCCGCCGGGTGGGTTGCTGGTAGCGGTACTCCGCCACATAGCCGCGCTCGATGTGGGCGGTCATGGTGCCGAGCATGCGCAGAAAGCCGGTGTGGCTGGAGGTGACCACCACCCGGTCATTCATTTGTCGCTGGTTGATGAAGTCCACCAGCTGGTGGGCCAGACGGTGCAGGATGGTCCGATCGGCGCCTTTCACTTCGAACTGGAAGCGCATGGACGGCCCGCACAGGTCCACCACTTCCCGCAACGAGGGGATGCCCAGGGGGCTGTGCCAGCCGGGGGTGTTGCGGCGCGCGTCCAGCACTTCCAGTTGCGAAAGGGTGTAATGGTGCGCCTTGCCTCGCTCGCCGGTGGTGCGGGTGACGTTGGCGTCGTGCACCACGATCAGATGGCCGTCCCGGGACAGCCGCACGTCCAGCTCGATTTCGGTGACGCCCGCCTCCATGGCGACCTGGAAGCCCGCCGCGGTGTTTTCCGGGGCCTCGCCGCGGGCGCCGCGGTGGCCGACAATGGTGGGGAAGGTACTCATCACGCCTCGAATGAATCAGGTTGTCGTGGCGGCCCCGGCCGCGTTTCCAGCGTGCAGGATACAGGATGCCGCGCCGATTTTGTGGTCCCGGTGTGACCGCTTTGTTGCAACGCTTGTTGGACTTGTCTGGTGGCAAAGGCTGTCTGGGAGCTGCCTTGTGGGAGCGGGCCCTGCCCGCGAAAGGCAAGCTTCGCTTGCCGGCAGGATTCCAGAGACGTTGTTTGTGCTGCCGTTAGAAAGGACTCTGGGATCCTGCCGGGAGCTTCGCTCCCTTTCGCGGGCTAGGCCCGCTCCCACGACATGGTTCTGTCATCTTTTTGCTGCTAGTGTCGGCGCGTCTTCGACGGAAGTAGAAAGCTATGGGTGCTTTGTTAAAAGCCTACGGGCGGTTGTTCGTGCGCTCCTGGTGTCCGGATTACGGCGGCACGCTGAAGGGGGTGTCGCCGCGCCGCTGGCTGGTGATGGCGCTGTTCTGGCCGCTGTTCGTGCTGCTGCAGGCGATCAACGGCGCCGGGCTGATGCTCGATTACCTGCTGTTTCCCGACTTCCGCCGGGTGCGCGTGCGCGAGCCGCTGTTCGTGGTCGGTGTGCCACGCAGCGGCACCACCTTTCTGCACCGGCTGCTGGCCGGCGACCGCGAGCGTTTCACCACCACCGCCCTGTGGGAGCTGATCTTCGCGCCGTCCATCACCCAGCGCTTTTTCTGGCGCGGGGTGGGGCGGCTGGACGCCCTGGTCGGCGCGCCGCTGAGCCGGCTGTTCTTCCGGCTGGAGCGGTGGGTGCTGGGCGGGTTGGACGATGTCCACCAGACCGGCCTGCGCGATCCGGAGGAGGACTATCTGGCGCTGCTGCCGGTGCTGGGCTGCTTCCTGCTGGTCCTGGCGGTGCCGGACCCGGTGCTGTGGCGCCTCACCTACGCGGACCGGGATCTGCCGGCGGCGGAGAAGCAGCGGCTGATGGCGGCCTACCGGCGCTTCGTGCAGCGCCACCTGTACTTCCACGGCGAGCACCGCACTTTCCTGTCCAAGAACCCGTCATTCACGCCCTTTATGGCCACCCTGGCGGACGCCTTCCCCGACGCGCGTTTTATCGGCTGCCTGCGCAATCCCACCGCCGCGGTGCCCTCGCAGATCAACTCCATCGTGATCGGCGGCAAGCTGTTCGACGGCCGCGACACCGCCGACTACTGGCGCGAAGGCTTCCTCGCCATGCTCGATTACTACTACCGGCACTTGCTGGAACAGCTCGACGGCCTGCCGGAGGGGCGCGGCGCCCTGTCGGTGATGGAAACCCTGGCGGCCGCGCCCGGCGAGAGTGTAAGCGGATTTTACCGGACCTTCGGCTGGACCCCGTCGCCGGCGTACCGCGCCTTTCTGGACGGCGAGGACCGCCGCGCCGCCGCCTACCGCAGCGGCCACCGCTATTCCCTGGAGAACCTGGGCGTGGACCCGGGCCGTCTGGCGGCGACCTTCGGCTGGGTCTACGACCGTTTCGGCTACCCCCGACCCGGTGACTGAACCGTGCTAGGGTAGGGGTGTCATAAATACGACACACGTGGTGCGGATACTGACGACCATGAAAACAAAAGACCTGCGCGTACTGTTCGTCGTCGACGCCATGAAAGGCCGCAATGGGGTCGGCGCCTACTTCCAGGACCTGGTCGCCCACCTGGACGGGGTGGTGGCCCGGGCGGAGCTGGTGTCCCCCAGCCTGGAGGACCCCCATCCCTGCCAGGGGCTGTCCATGCCGATCCCCGGCGATCCCACCCAGCGCCTGTTCCTGCCGAAAATGCGCGAGCTCACCGCCCTGGTGTGGGAGATGAAACCCCATGTGATCGTGATTCCCGGACCCGGGATCTTCTCCCTGGGCGCGTTCTGGGTGGCGCGTAAACTGGGCATCCCGGTGTGCGTGACCTTCCAGACCGACTACGACAGCCTGGTGCGGCTGTATTGGGGGCCGCGTCTGGCGCGCCTGGCCGGCGGCCTGCTCAACTGGGTCAACCGCACCCTGTTCCAGGGCAGCAGCGCGGTGGCCACCATCTGTGAAAGCCTGATCGCCGACGCCCGCGCCGCCGGCGCCCGTCACCCGCAACTGGTGGGCACGCCGCTGGGCCCGGAGTTCGTCGAGCGGCCGCCGCTGCCGCTGGCGGAGAAACTGGATTCGGTGCTCTACGTGGGCCGCTTGGCGGCGGAGAAAAACATCGAACGCTTCCTGGCGTTGGCCGCCCAGCGGCCGGACTGCCGATTCACCGTGGCCGGGGACGGCCCGCTGCGGGAGAAAGTGGAAGAGCAGGCCCGCCGCCTGCCCAATCTCACCTTCCTGGGCTGGTGCAGCCGGGCGCAGGTGGTGGAACAGCTGGACGCCGCCCAGGTGCTGGTGCTGCCGTCGGTGGTGGAGGCGTTCGGCACCGTGGCCCTGGAAGCCATGGCCCGCCAGCGGCTGGTGATCACCACGCCGGCCTGCGGCATCAATCAATGGCCGGAGCTGGCCCGCGGGCTGGCGATCATGGAAGAGGGCGAGAGCCTCGGTGACACCCTGGCGCGTCTGCAGGCGCAGAGCCCGGCGCAGCGCCGTGAGCGCGCCGAGCAGGCCCGCCACGCCGCCCTCACCATGAACCAGCGCGCCATGGACACCTGGCTGCAGGTGCTCGGCCATTGCGCCCGCCAGGCGCCGCTGCTGCCCAAGCGCTGGCCGTCGCCGACCCTGGCCGTGTTGCGCCGTTTGAGCACCGCCCGCCCGGAGCTCTGAGATGGCGCTAAGCGGCTTGATCTCGATTCACGATGTGATGCCGGAGACCCGTGAGCGGGTCACGGACATCCTCGAGCAGCTCGCCTGGCTGCCGCCGGCGGCGGTGACGCTGCTGGTGGTGCCCGGCAAGGACTGGCGGGCCGCCGATCTGGACTGGCTGCGCGACCTTAGCGAGCGCGGCTACCCGCTTGCCGGCCACGGCTGGCGGCACCGCTGCGACACCCCGAAAAGCCTTCACCACCGTCTGCACAGCACGTTCATTTCCCGGGACGCGGCCGAGCATCTGTCGCTGGACGAAGAGCGCATCATTGCGCTGATTCAGGATTGTCACCGCTGGTTCGTGGAGCACGGCCTCACCCCCGGACCGCTCTATGTGCCGCCCGCCTGGGCGCTGGGGGCGGTGAACAAACGCCGGCTGGCGGCGCTGCCGTTCCGCTACTACGAAACCCTGGGCGGCCTCTACGACGCCCGGGACCAGCGCTTTCACCCCATGCCGCTGCTGGGCTTCGAAGCGGACACCGCGCTGCGCGCCTGGAGCCTCAACCTGTTCAACCGGGGCAACTATCTGGCGGCCCTGGCCACTGGACGCACCCTGCGCGTGTCCATCCACCCCCAGGATCTGCAACTGCGCCTGGGTGCGCAGGTGCTGCCCTGGGTGCGGCGTCTGGAACGCCCGCTCGAGGCCTACGCCTGAATCACGCCTGTGCGGAATCCGAAATCGGCTGCTTCAGGCGCTCCACGTTTTCTTCCAGGAAGGCAATGAAGGCGCGGGTTTTCGCCGGCAGCAGGTCCCGTCCGGCGTACACCAGATAGAAATCCAGGTCCGGCGCCCGGTAGCGCGGCATCAGCTGTACCAGTTCGCCGCGATCCAGGTGCTCGGCGATGTCCCAGCGGCTTTTCAGCGCCACGCCGTAGCCTTTCAGCGCCCACTCGCGCAGTGTTTCGCTGTTATCGGTGATCAGGTTGCCGGACACTTTGACGTGGTGCTGGCCGCCGTACTCGTCCTCAAGCTGCCACTGATCCTTGAAGGAACCGTGGCAATCCAGGATCAGGCAGTCGTGCCGTTTCAGGTCCTTGGGGTGGCGGGGCGCCTTGCGGCCTTTCAGGTAAGCCGGCGAGGCGCACACGCAGCAGGGGTTGCTCATCAGCCGCTTGGCCACCAGGGAGGCGTCGTCCGGCGCGCCGATGGAAATCGCCACGTCCACGTCGTCGAGCACCATGTCCACATAGCGGTCGCCCAACGACAGTTGCACCGTCACGTCGGGGTACAGCTTGGAAAACTCCGATACCAGCGGCGCAATACGATTGCGCCCCAGACCGATGGTGGAACTTACCTTGAGCATGCCCCGGGGAACGTCCCGGCAGGCACTGACATAGGCAATCGCTTTGTTGAGCTGGCTGAGCAGGGTATCCACCCGCACATACAGCGCCTGGCCCTCGCTGGTGAGCCTGAGTCCCCGCGCGTTACGCACCAACACCCGCACCCCGAGCTCCTGCTCGATGCGCGATATATACTTACTGATGGACGCTACGGAAAGACCCAGATCATTGGACGCTTCGGAAAGACTCCCCGCCTTAACGACCGACACAAACACACTGAGATCAGCTATCCGTTTCATCGTCGAATCCTTATTTTAAGGAACCGAGACGGCCGGCATAGGCGTTATTGAGCTACGCAAGACGGTACAGCGGTTCCTTCCACCTTTTGTTTTTCTTCAGGGTTTTGATCCCCTCCGGGCATTAGCCCGCCCCGGGGGCCCAGCACCCGTCCCGTTCAGGTGTGTTCTTACCGATCCTTGGACAGTTCTTAAAAAACTATAACACAAGACAACCGTTTTACGACGCTTTCGCCGTGGTGGCCGGGCGCGTCTTTTCTTTCGCCGCGAAGCCGCGCGGCGCGGGCATTTCAAAGAAAAAAGAGCGGTCTTCGCCGGCGCTCTGTTACAAAAAAGTTTGGCGCGGCGCGAAAAAAGTGGCCGGAAAGCGGCCGGTGTTTCCTCTGGTAACACCTGTAAACATGGTGGCGTTCTGATGGCGCTGAATAAGCGCCTCAGGCCCGCCACAACGGGTGGGCCTGCCGCACAAAAGAAGTAAATAAAGGTTCGGCATTTTGTTTATCTTTTTGTTTACTTTTTCATAAAGTTGGCGCTTTCGGCGGTCTGAAAACAAGCAAAAAGTGTCTGTCACCATAAAATGTGACCGTTTGGTCAGGCCCGTAATTAAAGGCTTTCCGCCATCCTTTCGTTTTTTGAAAGACCTGTTTTCACGTTTTCTTGTGTCCGACGTCAGTGGGGCATCTATAGCCTCAGCAGTTGCACCATCCCGTCGGTGCCTTACCCGTTCATGGACAGTTCGGGACATAAAACCAATAACGACTGTTTGCGGCGAACACCCGCGAACGAAAGAGAACAACAAACAATCGGAGGGAAAATCCGCATGCGACCGCTTCCTTATTTGAAGACCGGGCTGTGCGCCAGCGCCCTATTGCTGGCACCTGCTATCTCCCTGGCGAATATGGGCAACACCGCCACCACTTACGGCTTGCTGCCCACGGACATCGCGTCCGCGCAAGCGCTTTCCATGTTTAATACCCAGGTTTCCACCGCGTATTATAATCCGGCCTATCTGGCTCACAGCACCAAGAGCGAGCTGACCGCCGGCCTGATGCACGCCGAGCATAATCTCAAGGCCGACAGCCAGCAGTTCGGCACCTACACGGTGCAGGACGACCCCACCCAACAGGTGCTGCTGGGCCTCAAGGCAGATCTCAGCGACCTCACCGAGCTGGGCCAGCCCATGTACCTGGGCGTGATGATCGGCTCCGAGAAGTTCGGTGATGAGCTGCTCGCCTTCGGCTCCCGTACCGATCCGGACGGCCAGTACTTCAACTACGGCCGCCAGCCGCTGTTCCTGAGCATCGGCGTGGGCACCCACGTATGGCGCGGCCTGGACGTCGGCATCGGCACCAAGGTCACCCTCAAATCCGAGGCCTCCCTGGTGGCGCAGACCAACCTGGCCGGCGACACCGAGTACGAAGAGCTCAACGTCTCCGCCAAGCCGGTACTGCGGCCCGTCATCAGCATGAACTTCGACTGGGAAGAGACCTTCTGCCCGGACGCGCAGTGCTGGTATGACGGTCTGGAAACCGCGTTCGCCTTCAAGGGTTACTCCGACTCTTCCGTGGAAGTGAACGCCAACACCATCATCCCCGGCACCATCCCGGATCCCGGTCTGTTCATCGATATCGCCACGGTGGATTCCTACCAGCCCAACATCTATACCCTGGGCATGCAGCTCAAGCGCGATAAATGGCGCCTGGGTCTGGCGGTGGAAATGCAGGAATGGTCCGCGCTGGAAGACGAGCTCAACAACGACACCGTCAAGAACAACCTGGGTCTTGAGTTCGACGACATCGTCATCCCGCGCATCGGCGCCGAGTACTACCTGAACGACACCTTCACCCTCACCGGTGGCGTGGCGTTCGA
>MDSY01001364.1_pt1 | contig 10304 bp, 3 predicted proteins | sample 811131 | NCBI WGS metagenome assembly MDSY01 (sample SAMN05326643, study PRJNA326480) | marine metagenome | isolation source: seawater | place: Atlantic Ocean: South West | collected 2010
ATTTCTAGATAATTACTATTTTCTTCATAATCAAATTGTATTTCTGTACCATTAATAGTAGCAGTGGCACTACTTGTAGTTATTCCCGTTACTCCCGTTTGTCCTGGACCTTTTCCTCTATCAATATCATCATCGGTTACTTTATACTTTAAATATGTCTGCGCTACACCATCAAAATGTCTTTCCTGAAAATATTGAATAGCATCATCTACAATATCTTCTATTTGCTCATCAGCAACATTAATTTCCAATACAGGAGCCCCTAACTGCCTTTTGCAGTAATCGATAAATTGGGATCTGGATGCTGGTTTAGCCATCTATACAATACCTCTACAATATTTAGGGTGCCGAAGCAATACCCGCATAAACGAGTATATTACCATTTACCATATTATAAACAGTAGTTGCACTTCCGGCTCTATTAAAAGTAACTGCTGTACCTGGTAATACCTCTAACGGTGAAGTAGAGGCACTTCCAATATAAGATGTAGATAATCCACCCGAAGATTCAACAGCATTAACATAAACACTTGTTAAAGCAGATCCCACCGTTATTGAATCACCTACTGCAACATTGGTAATTGAATTAACAGTAAATGCAGTACTTCCTACTCCAACTGTTGATCCCACTGCAATAGCAGTATCAAGAACTGATTTAGTTTCAACCTCAGGAGTCATTAATATATTATATTCATATCTTCCTTCTGCAAGACTTCTTGTTGCTGTTGTACCTAATGAAATAGTAAATTGTCCATCATAAGCACTTGTAAATCCTACGGTAAAAGTAGCAGAAGCAACTGTCGTTGAACCAACACTGGTACTTTTTCTCATCTGAGCAGAACCAGTCCACCCTGTTAGATCATACTTGGTATTTGAAGTAGTAGTTACATTAAAAATATTCCTAAAATTAGCACCACCATACAGCGCTAAATCAGCCGCTGAGGGTACTCCTGCTTCGGGATCAAATGTAAAGCTTTTAGTTGACATTTGAAACTAACTCCTTAAGTAAAGATTTGATCTCATTCATTTCATTTTTTAAAGTGGCAAGGTCTTGTTCCATAGTTTGAGATTGTTGAACCTGTGCTTTTTTAGCATCACGTCGTGAAACATACTTCTCATAATCTAAATCATTGGTATTCACAATCGCCCCTGTCTCAGAATTTCTGAGCAAATCCACATGTCCTTTTACTCCGTAATATTCCATATTAAGCTAAGGCGATTACGCGGAGATCCTTCACTCTTGGTACATACACTTGACTTTCCGAAGTCATCAAAATCTTAATTCTATATGCTCGGAATGAAGGTAATTGATCAACAGTAAATGTATAATCTCTAAATTCTAAATTCTCTCCATCGAATCCAGAAGAATTAGATTTAGGAACAAATTTATCAGGAAGACCATTATTATCCTCCTGTGCAATCACTTGCCCTCTATTATTAAGGTTTTGATATCCAGGGAAAGGAACAAAGATCGGTTCCACTGCTTCTTTATTATGAACTGCATAGAACAATCTAATATCTGCATTTTCATGAAGATGAGCAGCTAAGATTACCTTTAAGGATGTTGCATGATTTTCCAATAACATTTCCTTGGAGACATACTGACAAGAAGTAGGATCAGTCTCTACTGTACTTACCCTATCATCTGTTGCATAATTTACAATAACATCATTAACTCTATTTGAAGTAAGAATCGCATTCATTCTCTGCCCGTCAACCACAGGACTTACATGATTATCAGCAGTATTAAGGGCGATAGTCATTTGCAACGATTTACTTCCTTTTATATCAGCTAAGAATGTATCTTCATTAAGTTTAGAAGCAATAATTCTAGGACTATCCAAATAATTAGTTTGATTCAAAATTAAAGATTCGGAATCAGTTTGTATATAAGGAATTTCATTTCCACTAATACTCTTAGCATCAATCATTCGACCAGTAGCAGTTAATGATGTAGCCGGAACAGTTATGTTCTGAACCATTGGAGTAATAAGTTCATATGGCATATTCTGAGTTGCTCTTACCTTATATCCACCGCTAGACTTGGATTGATTAATATAAAGAGCAGGCCAACCTACATCAGTATTTCTCGCAGTACCATTCTTAGACATATCCAACTTAATATTATAAGAATCAAATGTAATAGCACCAGATGTTTCTATGTTAGTAGCATTAGAATAGGCAGATGATGTTGTAGATAATCCATGAGTTGTATTAACTCTCAATAAGTTGACTCCACCTAATTCATATTTGTAAACAGGAGTTCCAACTGGATAAGTTTTCTTAACAGAATTTGAAATACCTCTAGTACTTACACCAATTGTATTTCCATTGACAGAACTATAAGAGATAATCTCTTCACCAATTCTCATGTATCCATAGTTAGTAGTACCCACACTTACATTCTCAAAAGTAGAGAATTTAGAAGCATCTGCAACAGATACACTGCCCGTATCTCCTACATTATATGCAGTGGATAATTTAGTGGGCAAAATATCAGATTCTACATCAGAAATTTCTACATTATTCTTAGTGAAATACATTCCATGATTCTTCTGATTTACCTTAATATGTAAACCATCACTAACTGTATTAGTTTGGACAATTTGAACATCTCCACCAGCAGAGTAATTTAATTCAGTTGCTACACCTACTGCTGCACTATTCTTATAATAGAAGAGAGTATTTGCAGTACCAACTATAAAGTTACCTTGAACATTCTCTAAAAGAAGTTCATTTGTACTACCAATAGAAGTAAGAGAGAATCTAGCATTTCTTCCCACAGAAGCAAGTCCCACAGTTGTAATACCAAGAACATCACCTACTTTATATCCTGTACCTCCAATAGATACGGTTGCAGCAATTGCAACTCCATTAGAAATATAAAGATCAGCAGTCGCTCCTCTACCATTCCCACTAACCGTATCAAGAACTACACCATTAAATTGGAATTGTCCATCCAATGGAGTATAACCAATACCTGCATTAATAATATTCAAACTAGTGTATGCGGCACCAGCAACTCCAGCAAGATTACCAGTTGCATTAGTTCCTTCTTGATAGAAAGTATTCCCCATTACATATCCATTATCAGCGATAGTAGTTCCTAAACCTACTCTGATCTGCCTTGAATATAATTCTAATGGTTGTGGGGGAAGTTGAGGAATTTGATCATTTCCTTCTGTTAATTCGGGACTATATACCTCAAAAGTTCCAGATTCAACAAATTCTGCCCTATAAAGAGTATATTTAAGATCTTCCCATTGACTTGGTTCCCATGTAGAAGCATTTTGAGATTTAAACATAGATCCCAAAAGAGGCTGATTAGCAATATAATTACCTGTTAATAAATCAGTCTCACCTACTCTAGAAATATAAGCAGCATATTGAGCAGAATTGGATAACATTACTATCGCATATTCCTGATTACCTTCCAAATAGATTGGTGCTTCAAATTCAAAAGTAGTAGCTACTGAACCATCAGTAGAAACATTAACTTGGGATGGATCTAATGCTACTTCACTCAAAGGAACAATATTTGTAGTTGGTACACCAGCAAGCATAGTTCTGATAGAGAACACAACAGGAAGTTCATCCACTGATTTACTAGAGAAGAATATATCACATTTAGTTAAGAATACACCAGTTTCTTCATTAACCTTAAATGATTGTGCTAAAGGATCACAATCATCCCACTGATTTTGTTGTCTTGAAGTAGTAGTACGACTTGAAGATCCGAGACTCCTCCATTCAGTGCCTATCTGCCTTCTGTTTGAGCGTGATTCAGAAATATTATGAGTTAAAATTCTTGCATTTCGGGTAGCAATAATAGTCTCTTGAATAGTTTCTAAGTATCCTATGGATGCAAAATCATCTTCGGAAGAAGAAGTTGCATTAGGTCCATTTTGAGGATCGCTGCTAAATCGGAATACCTTTTCACCCACGGTAAAGGAAGGATGATTTGGATTATTAGGATCCGGTATAAAGAAAGATCCACCTAAGAAACCACTCAAATCAGCAACCAATCTCATATTAACTATTTTTGCCTGAGCACCACTTGATCTTCCTGTAAGAACCATACCATTGGCAACCCATCCATAATATTGTCCTTGTGCTTGCTGTGCAAGGGAGAAGGTATCTACATTTAATAATGTCGAAGTAGAAGAATATTGAGATTGAACTAATTGACCTGCGGCGTATGGATTAGCACCAAAAGTTTTTGTGGGAATATTATATGCACCTTCTTTATGATTAGATTGTGCAACTCTGAATCTTATATTCGGAGTTGTTGTATTATTAGGTCCTAATCCTGTTCCTTGTATAACACCCACAACAGTTTCTCCCACCTGGAAAGTACCAGATGTCATTTCAATTTCTAAAAGCTTAGGTACACAATACTCTTCTACATCCACACCCTCAAAAAATGGATATAATCTGGTTATTGGCTTATTCTGTTGAGAAACAAACTCAACGTTACGACTTCTCATAAAGGGGATTACTTCCCTACTAACTAATCGGTCTCCTTCAGAACGTCTTTGAGAAAAATCTTGAACAATCTGTTGTCTTGTACCACTCCTTTCATCTCTTCCAGTTTGGAAAATTTCCTGTCTCCGAGAGCGATGGGTAGTAGTGGTAGTCCTAGTTACAGCGAAATTTCCTTCCTGTCTTGTATTACTTCTGCTAGTACTACGACTTCTTACTCCACCAATCCAATTCCTTTCAGTTCCAGTCCAGAAGGTATTCCATGAACCCCATACATTAGGACCAAATCCATTTTGACTCCATCCTTGATTTCTGACCAGATTAGCAAATGTAGAAGCAAAGTTTCCTTCTTCAATAAGAGTCCGAGCTTCTAACCTTCTAGTATTAATCCAAGTATCCGATTCAGGAGTTAATTCAACAATACCATTCCAATAAGCAACAATAAAAGGTGTTATAGATTCTGTTCTAGATCCAAATACTTGTTTCACATATTCAGTCTCAGAATAATCTAATGTAATCATCTGTGAAGGATGCTTACGTACATTAATACCCTCAATAGTACTAAATTGAGTATCTTCCGTGCTATCTACATTAACTACAGGACCAAATTGCAAATCAACGGAATTGGTATAATGCTCTGGTCTAAGTTCTTTATTATTTCTATCAATACTATTCTTAACGGGGATATCAGTATCTTGAGCCTGGAAAGATTCAAAATTATCAACAAAGAATCCCGATTTAAATCTATCCAATCCATCAGAATCAGGAACAAAGAAACTAGAAGTACTAACTTCAAGTAAAGATAAAGCAGTATAATATTCGAGGTTCTGAATTCTAGTCTCTAATCTTTGGATATCCTTCATGCGATATCTCTTATATTCAAAGAAATTAATTATGGCATCACTAACATTATAAAGATATGGAGGAAGTTGGGCAGTAGCCACCTCTATGGCATCATCAACAGGCAGAGGTCTTTCAGGTTTTTCTGCTGGTGTTCCATAAATGACTTGGAAATTCCCGTCCTTAGTTAAGAATATTCTATCAATTCTTCCTAAGTAGAATGTAAAATCAACAACAATAGATTCATCAGAAGCTAACATATTAGCTGCGGAATTACCATCTCCATCAAAAGATCTTCCAGCAAAAGTAAGAGGTGAATTGCCTCCTTCTGTTACCGTGTAATTAGATACTCTCGGTCTGATATCAATTATATCGCTATTTCTAACTCCATTTACCGATGGAATCTGTGTTCCATAATTAAAGGTATTATATGAATCTACAGTAGTGATATCTCCGGTATCCGTCGAATCATAATGAGCACTTTCAAAATAAATCTTTATTTTCTTAGAGGGAGATTCTGCATTATTATTTCTAATAATAGATCCATAATTATAAATTGTACGTTCTTGACCATTATCAAATGTATAATTTCCAGTTATATTAAAACTACTACTATTCAATGTAGTAATTACAGCTTGAATATTTGATTCCTGCGATATAATAGTTTCACCTTCTTTGAATTCATTAGCATTCTTATAAATGAAAGTAAGAGTATCTGCATCGGATTTTTCTGCAACTATGGCAATACTATTACTGGTCTGACCAATAATTTGTTCCCCTACAATATATTCACTAGTAGTTGTGGTTGCACTATTAATAGAAGAAAGATCCATTGTGGGTGCAGAAGGCGTTCCCTCAGTTTCAGTAGTTTCAAAAATACCATGAAGATTAATGATATCCGGAGTACGTAATGAAATAGTCTCATCTTCAACTCTGGTTCCATATGGAAAATCACCATACTCTAAACCATTTTGAGTAGTAGTAGTTCCAATACCCGATCCCACCAGATTGGACTTATCGACAACAATAGAATTGACCCGATCTTTAATCTTAGTTTTAGAAGTAGGCTTTAATTTCTTTAAAGTAGTAACTATTTGTACATTCCCACTATCTGTTTCAGTAGGAAGACCAATAATATCCAAAGTAGTCATTCCATTACCAAATACAAAATTAGTAGAGTTTATCTCCTCCGTAATTCCATCTGATCTAATAACTGCATATCTTTCTTCATCAAATGGTAAGAAAGTTTTATTCTCCCCAGATGCTAATTGATTTGCTACTCTATTAGCAGCAATTGTTTCATCAGAATAAACATTTCTTATACTAAGAGAAGCATCGGTAAGATCAACATTAGAAATATTTTGCCTAGGAAGAGCTGTATAAAGAGTATTATCCAGAGAATCCTGTAAATTGGTTCTTACCACTCTAAAATCATTTGCAGTAAATGGTGAAAGAGGTAATTTACCATCAACAATATTAGTGACAGTTGTAACACCTGTTATAGTAATTTCACTAGTTCCTACACTAACAACCCTTCCCATAACAGGGTCACCTAGGAGGTTTACACTCATATCCCCATATTCTACCAAATCATTTATTCTAATAACATCACCAGTACCGGGGAATAATGTATTAGGACTTCTAACAGTACTAATATAATTTGCACCTTCACCGGGACTAATAGTAGCTATTCCAATATTAAAGGAAGTAGATTGTAGAGTATTAGCAGTAAAAGTATTAATTCCACTTATACCATTATTGGTTGCATATACAGACTTAACATTAGAAATCCCATATTCTGTCACTGCTATCGCAACTCTTCCATTCAGAATTCCATTAAAACTTAGAGATTCATTTTTAACAAAATTCCCTGTAGTTTGAGTAACTGTTAATGCCGTTCCCGCAGAAACCCCATATCTTAAAAATCCAGTTGCCCCACTATTCTTTCCTTTAACAAAAGTTCCAGCACTCCAAGTATCAAGTGTAGTGGGAGCTTCATTAATGGCAAGATCAGTTACTGTTTGAACATCATAAAGAGAAATATCCCATTGATTTAATGCATCATTAGATGATTTTTCATAAGTACCAGACTCTAGAGTTACATCATAAACTCTTGCTTGACCTATTTCTTTTCCTGCTATACTAGTAGAAGTAACACCTAGTCTTTGATCTCTTAAACTTAAAACATAAGTATTTCCAATTCCAATGGTAGGATGACCATAAACAGAATTTAATCTTAATGTGGGACCAGTATTATATTCAAGTGCTTGATCTTGTAAAGTTTTAGTTGTTCGGGGTTTATCTGCATCAAGATATTCGGGAGCAATAGTTTCAATTTCATACCCTTTAACAAACGCTTTTCCAGGAGATACAAGATAAAGACCTAAATCCTCAGATGGAGTAACTCCTCCATATGTAAATTGACCCTCTTGAAAAATTCCTTGATTTCCAAGATTATTATTCAAAGAATCGACAAATCTAACATCAAAAGGCTTTACATAATAATCCCCCGACTCCGCATAAGTACGACGCGCTAACTCATCTGCTATAATACTATACTCAGTTGTATTCCTTTTACTTCTTAATTCCCCCGTATTAACAGTTGCTAATTCAACAAAACTTTCATCATTAAAATCATCTAATTCTTTCTTAAATAAAGAAAGAGTAATTTTTAATCTATCGGCTCCTGGAGCCGCATAATTATTAAATCCCTGTGAATTATCATTTAAAGTCTCATCCAAATCTGGTGTAATTATTTCTTCTAAAATATTAAAACCAACTCTATAAGAAGATGTATTACTATATTGATCTAAAATTAGAGTTTCTGAATCTATCGAACAAAAATTACCTCTTACAAAATATACACCAGCCTCAATATGAAATGCAGATCCTGTTGCAGCGGCATCTTGTGATAAAGTAGCAGCAAAGGGACTTCCAATAGATATTGAAGTATTTCCGAGCAATCCCGATGTAATTGTAACACTAGCAGTTAAAGATTCAGCATCTGCAAAAACTTCAGTAGAATTATTAGTAGTACTAGACCCTAAGTAATTAATATAAAGAGTAAGATTTCCATTTTCAGAATCTTCTGGAAGCAAAACTTTATTAACTGTTGCTGTAACTCCAGATGTTTGTCCAGTAATAGTTGCACCAATTAATTGATCGGCATAAGCAGATACAGGTACTCCTTGAAAATTATTGTTTAATTGAATGCATTTATATTCGTTAGTGTATGATGTATTTCCGGGTATTACCTTAGTTCCTTCTTTAAAAAAGTGCTGACCAAACTTTTCAATCTGGTTTTGCAACATAGACTGCAAACCAGTTAATTCTCGTGCCTGTACGGGATATCCAGGTTTAAATAATACCCGATAGTAATCGTTATCTGCATCAAAGTCGTCAAAATATGGCGATACGTTTAGATTTGTTAGCTGCGACATAATTTTTTAGAATTGCAAGATAACTTTGATATCTTCTTTTTGGGTAGATGAACGAGTAATAGATGGTCTATTATCAACATAAATTATATTCCCTGAATATTTTTTGACTTCAGGATTTCCAATACCGTCAGTAAATTCTTGACCCAAGTAGTATGTTTTATTATTTATTACGGTAGAGACACCACTAAATGCAGTATCAATACCTAAATTAGATCCAGTTGAAGGAGTAATCGTTAGATTTCCACCACTAGCAGGATCTCCAGTAAATGCATTAAGTTTAAATCCATATTGGGGTTCAGTAACACCTACACCGGCTGTTGTAAATCCAGCCATATCTCTATCTTGCCAATACTTAAGAACACCAGTGGTTTGATTATAATTAACCACTCTTGCAACAGCGGTACTGCCAGTTGCAATGGTTTGTGTGAAATAAGAATCAGCAACGAAAGTAGCACTACTGTAACCAGCACCTGCTAATCTCAGTGCTCCTGTTGCAGCAGCTTTATCTAAAGTTAATAAAGATGTACTATCAAATGCTTGAGGGTTGCATACTACGCCCACTCTGGCAATTTGATTGTCAGTAATAAAATCAGGATTCTCACTATCATTTTCAATTCGAGAATAAAGAAGTACATTATATGCACCCAATTCCCGATATATATTTGATCCATGTCCACCGGGTGGTGAAACAATCACATTGAATTCGGGACGAGTAGTTCCAGTCGGAACACCTCCAGCAAGAAGATCTAGACTACCATAGGTATATCCCGATCCTTGACTAGAAACAGTAACACTTTTTACCTGCGAGGCAGCATCCATAGTAACTGTGCATTCAGCACCAGAACCATTTCCTTTAATAGGAACTTTGGTATAAGTAGCATTTGCTGTACCCAACCCTACACCTGCATCAGTAACTGTAACAATTTTGATAGAACCATCTACGGCATTATCACGCACAGAAGCATTATCGCTACTAGTAGTCCAATCAGCAGGAACAGGAATATAGTCCGTTGATTCAAATTTTACAATATCACTAGGTTTAATAGTATAAAGATATTTCCAAATATAACCATCTCCACTAGTACCTGCATTCCGAGGTTCTAAATCAGTAAATGTAGGTTCATCTAACGATGGTTTTCCATTTGGATTATCAGGATCTATACCATTTTGAAGACATTCATAAACTCTATAATCACTGTTTATAACAAAATAATTAGCAGAATATAGATTAGTGGCTCCAGATACTTTGGCAGTATTTGTTCTACTATAATCATTACGATACATGTCATAAGTGGTTCCTGATGTCCACACTCTTCTAGGAACTACTTGTCTTACATCAGAAGAAGTAATCTTCTTCATGGCAATCATATTATCCCAATAAGAATCTTCTTGCTCGAAATTGTCCTTAGGAGAAGGGGGATCAGTATCCCAATCAGATTCGTAATCGGTTGGATTAGGTAACCCAATGAAAGAATAATATGCATTATCAGTAGTTGTTACACCAGCAACAAAATTCTTTGCATTTAATATTCTAATCTGATC
>MDSY01097841.1_pt1 | contig 10301 bp, 8 predicted proteins | sample 811131 | NCBI WGS metagenome assembly MDSY01 (sample SAMN05326643, study PRJNA326480) | marine metagenome | isolation source: seawater | place: Atlantic Ocean: South West | collected 2010
ATACGTTAGTCCTTGTGATATTTTTTTGCGATAGTGTCTGATAATATTACTCCGCAGTGGCCTAGTGCCTTCAGTATTGCTTGGTATCTCCGTGTTAAGAACTTCCAGAAAATACATTGCCCGGACTTTGGACGAATGTTGCTCTAGGGCAAATCTGTATCCATCTTCTCGTATTTTGTTGTAGTGATTGAAATATTTCTAAATTTTAAAATAATTTGATGTTAATTTGGGTCAGCAAAGAGCAAAGTAAGTTATTATTATTGAGTAGGAGCAGCTATACTTATGTAAACGTTTGATTCAGAGTATTATTTAACTTGAAAAATTGTCTCATATCAAAAATTAATTGTTAATTTCATTGAAGTTTTCTTGCTTAGTTATACAGAATATTAAACAAACATATGACTACTGAAAACCATAGTGATCTTGAGAGCAACCTTAGCACTGAAAAAGCAACACTTTTCTTAAGACGGCGCCGAAGCCAAAGACTGTCACACGCACCATATCAATTACGAAAACGAAGGTTGCCAAGCAACCACAGCAGAAGAGGTTGATGTGCTGAAGGAATAAAACAGAAATGAATCTATTTGCTAAGTTACTTAAAAAACTTTTATCGCCAAGACATACAGCATATATTATAGCTCATCGCTATATTAAGAGATATGAAGGATTCAGCTATAACTTTGAAAAAAACGGAGAAGAGCGTCTCCTCAACTCTTTAAAAAAATTCAACATAAATAATGTGTTTGATGTTGGTGCTAATGTTGGAGCTTGGACAATAATAGCCGCAAATGAATTTGAATACGCAAATATACATTCATTTGAGCTGTCCGATACGACATTTGAAACACTATCGAAAAACCTTTTAGAATACGAAAATATTAAACTCGTTAACTACGGACTTTCAGATGAATCGGGAAATATAAAATATAAAGACTACGGCAGAAATAATGGTGCTAATACAATAATTGTAGAGGCCGATTTCCATGATACTGAAAGTTCACATATAATCAAAAATGGTATATTGACGACCGGCGATAAGTACTGCCAAGAGCATAAAATTGATGAGATTGACATCCTTAAGATTGATGTTGAAGGTGCAGAGTATCTTGTATTAAAGGGTTTTGCAGAAAAATTAAGTAAAGGTAAAATTAAGGTTATACAATTTGAATATGGCTACACGCATGCAGATGCCAAATTTCTTATCAAGGATTTTTATAAACTTCTATCAGAATACGGGTACTTAGTTGGTCCACTGAAGCCAGGTGGGGTGATATTTATGGACTTTGATTATTATCTCAATGGTTTTAATTCTGGTCCTAACTACGTTGCTGTTCACAAAAACCAAAAGCAATTAATAGCGGCAGTTAAAGGCCCAAAAATAAAGGGTTTTCCACGTTCCTAACTAGTTGGTTGTCTAAGGTAGCTCTGCAATTGGTGATGACTTAGTCGATCTAATAGGAGCAAGGCTTATCTCGGTTAACTAAACTGAAATAAGTGAAGCCCGCGCTGAAGCTAAAATTAAGTAGATGACGGGAGGTCATACAATCAAGGGCAGACCCCTCTACGGCTCCCATATCGAGTTTTATTTTACCTGTAAAATAAGACTTTCTGCCAATAGTCTGCCAAGTATCAATAATATTGATCATGCTATCTCATCAAATTCTATTGTGGTGATTTAAGTCATTTCTAATGTTTAAAACAATTGCTAAAATACTCTCAAGGTTAACGCTATAAGGACCCAAAGATGAATGTTGGTTTTCACACTAATCAAATAGGTGAGCGTGGTACAGAAGTTGCTATATACGACTATGCGCTAGCAAATATCAACAAATTTGGAAATAAATCAATAATATTTTCTCCTTATAATGCAGTAAAGAATATAAAAGTTCTTGAAAAGTTCCAGAGCAAATTTATTGTTTATCTATATGAAAATATTGAAGATTTCTATGAGAGAACAAGGGAATTAAAAATTGATTTATGCTATTATATAAAGAGTGGTGAAAATGATGGATTACTATCGCCTTATTGTAAAAATGTTGTTCATGCTGTCTTCAATCGTAGTGAACCACACGGGGATAGGTATGCTTATATTTCTCGCTGGTTATCGATTAAGGCTAGTAAAGACGAAAAAAATTATGTCCCACACATTATATCAATAAAAAACTATAACAAATCAATTCGAAACAAATACGATCCTGATGTTAGTAAAAAAATTTTTGGTTGTTATGGGGGGAAAGATAGCTTCAACATATGGTATGCGGTAGCAATCGTAATTTTATTAGCAAATTTAAATAATAAGTTTCTCTTCTTTTTCATGAATACTAGATTGAAACCAAAATCTAGGTCCTTAAAGTTTCTTTTAAAAAGAGCTTTAAGAAGAAAAACTATAATTCTTTTCAAAACAGAGGTGGGTGACGAGGCTAAGTCCAGATTTATTAACGCGTGTGATGTTATGCTTCATGCGCGTAAAGCTGGAGAGTCGTTTGGCATAGCAATTGGAGAATTTTCCATTCACGGCAAACCAATTATTACATGTAACAATGTACTGATAAAAGACCGGTGTCACTTAGAAATTCTTAAAAACAAAGGGAATTACTATTGTGGTCCATTAACCTTTTTAATGAAAATTTTTAAAGTTAAGAGTAAATATAAAGTCTCTAACGTTTATCAACTGGAATATAATGTTGATACTGTTATGGAACGTTTTCAGAGAATTTTCTTAAGTTAATAAATTACAAAAACTTAAATGTACTATCCGATTTATTATATATCTGGCGTTATATTTTTCAAGTAAACAACTGTTTTGTTGGGCGACTGGTGAAGAGGTAGATTTAAACAGAGCACGTTATGCTTGGGTGGCACCGTTCAGGTTAAAGTATAAGTTGAACTGTTATTCAAGGAACTGAAATCTGAGAAATCTATGTGATGTAACTGGTGTAAATGGTCACAGTAAAAAAGTGTGAGTTAATAGGAAGGCAAAAAAATTTAACAGACGATGCAAACAGGCTAGCTTTATTGCTGGGGTACTAAAGTAGAATTTAGTGAGAGGCTAAATAAAAATGAAAAAAATAGCTAAATTAAAGAAAATTACAAATCAGTTATTGGCGTTATTTAAGTTATCCCCGCGGAACATGTATAAATTACTATTAAAGGCAACAGAACCAAATCCAAGCGTGGTGGTAAATAAAAGTAAGTTTGGCACATTTTGTGGTTTTCAAAATGATTATTTGTATCAATCAGCTCTATCATCAGGATCAAATGAGCCGCATTTTGAAGAAATTATTGAGAGATTAATTAACGAAAACTCTGTTGTTTTAGATGTTGGCTCTAACATTGGAACCCATTCAATACTACTTTCCAAAAAAGCAAAATCAGGTCAAGTTTATGCATTTGAGCCGCAGTCATTAGTATTTTCAATTTTGCAGAATAATCTCCTGTTAAACAATTGTACCAATGTGACGCCTTATAGATTTGCAGTCTCGGATGTTAACAATTCTGTAATTTCTATGGAGGCGTTTTCCTTTAGTGGAGAGCGCATTAATAATGGAGCTACCCGAGTGGATTCTAAGTCTCGAGGTTATGGGGATTTGGTCCTTACGCGAAACCTAGATAGTTTTAAGTTCCCAGCTGTAGACTTTATCAAAATGGATATACAAGGTTCAGAGGTCAATGCATTATTTGGTGCAGAAGAGCTCATCGCTAGGCACCGGCCAATTATTTTTATTGAAATTGAGGAACTCCATCTCCAAGCACTTGGATTCAACTCAAAAGTTCTGATAGAAAAATTACTTTGGTTTGATTATGCTCTTTACCGGATTGAAACTAGTTACCCGTGCGATCACTTATGCATTCCACTGGAAATGGTCGATAAATTTGAGCGAATAGACCAGCCAAAAATGAGTTTCTCCTTGTCAAAAATAGTTGGCAAGTCGGTAGAGTTAACTTTTTTGACAGACAAGTCCCAAAACTATGAAACTATTGTTGTTGGGCAGTAGTTTTGCAATATTTATCAATTATACTGGCATATATTTTTAAAAATTAATTAAATAATTAGCCTAATTAAGGTGTATAAATTGGTTGGCTTTTTATCAGCATATTTAATCTACATCAGTGCCTACCAACAGCACGGACTTTATCCGCTATAAATGTTCTACCCTGTGATATTTTATTGCGATATCTTTGCGTAAGGTTAATCTGTAGTCGCCTTGTACCTTTAACATAACTTGATTTTTGAGTGTTGAGAATGTCTAAGAAATATACCGCTCGGGCCTTGGACGAATGGTTTGTTAGAGAAAACCTGTATCCATCTTTTCGTACTTGATTGTAGTGATCAAAATTATTTTTTATCTTTGCCAAGATTTCATTTAATTCTTCCAAGGATGAGAAACCAATAAAATGTTCATTTTCGATTAGCTTAGTCGAATAGATTAATTCTGAACGAAATTGTAGCAACAGCGCTCCACTGCCCAGTATTTCCCAAGTTCGGCCACAGTCCCAACCCAATCCTGGTATATCAATACTTGCAAAGCTGTTATTGAGTATTCCAAAATATTTGGGCGTTGACATAGGCAGACCTGCAGAGCCGTTGTAGGCTCTTTCACCTGTGCTACCAGTAAAAATCGATATATCATTTAGTGAGTTAAGATACTCATGGACGGCCAAGCGTTGAAAGTTTGACATTGAGCCTACGAATGACGCCAGCCATTGAAAATCTGTTTTTTGAGGCTGAGTATATCTATTTTCAACTCCAAATTGTAGTGGATACAATATTGGACTTTTCCTACTATAAATTATTTTTAAAAGTTCTCTTTTAAACACATAATCAAATGTGATTTTTGGCATCTCAGACATCGAAGGTAAATCTGAACCATCGACAAAGACTTTAACTGCGGGACTGGATACATCCAAAAATTCACAATTTACAGAATTTCCTTGAAAAACAATGATAATATTACATTTTTTTAAAAAATGTTTAAATTTTGATCTGCTTAATCTTTCGACATGATTGGAGTTTTCTAATCCGGCGCATCTGTGCCCAAGGCCGGCAAGCCCTTCGATTAGCGTACTCGCCAAATAATCATAATGTGGAGGAACCAAGCACGCTATTTCAAATTTTGATAGTGGCATCTTTTTCAAAGCTTTTTAATTTTTTTAATAGTTGGCTTGTGTTTTAGGGTAAACTAATCATTTTCTAGATACCTATTCTCTGCTATTTTCTAATTTCTTGCAATAGCGTTGCTATCCCTGAGGTAGGCTATGAAAACTGCTAACTATGTACCTTTGAGTATCAATACCGAGTGTCCTTTAGTCTGAGGCACAGCAATTATAAGACAAGGGAAAAATATCACCCAAATACCTCAGAGCTTCAATACTAGCTTAGATAGAAATTGACGCCATGAGCTCTTCTGGCTAGAAAGTTAGTTGATTTTTACAACGCTAATTCAATCGGGCTAAAATACTGCAGCAAGCCATCTAGTGCCTATAGTGGCGCCGAAGCGTACGAAAGTCGCGAACCACAACAGTTTATAGGCTGGTGGCAATAGCCTCAGACCTACAAGTAAACCCGTTGCAAAGTATTGCAATCGCTCGGGGACTATTAAGAACGCATTTCTCTGTTTTCAGCTTCAGCCCTCTTATTTGTCACATGATATGGCGCATAAAACGAGTTCACGCAGGTAATGGCGCTGTGTTTTTTAGATTGGCCGAAAACAGATAACTGCTTCGGAGCGTGCTATCTCTTCTAGGCCTGCCTTTTTGATCTGTTCTAACATCTCCATCAGAGTAACCTCGCCGTCAGAATACACATCTGAGTGGGTCTCTAGCACTATTAAAGACAAACGTGAAAGTATGCTTTGTTCTTCTCTAAACAGCTGTACTTCGGCGCCCTCAATATCACAGATGAGTGCAAATGGTCCGTCTGGCATGCTCTGAGCTAGTTTTGTCAGGGTCACTGTCGGTGTTGTTAACCCTTCTTCGTTTGGGCGTGACACATGTCCAATATGGGCATTATTTCCGGCTGAAAACTTTACGCTCTCTGCACCAGAATAATCTATAGCAGCCACTACTACTTCGGTGGCACCGACTTCGCCGTTTTGCTTGGCATTAAGCGCGCATATAGACGCCAAATCACGGTTCGCCTCAACAATTATATGCTTCGCACGGGGGCCGATTTGGTTCCGAATTAAGGCCGAAATGATACCTAGACTGCCGCCTAATTCGATAACATTAGTATTCTTTCCAAGAAATGATTTCACCATATTAGCTTCAGGTTGCTCATAAGGGCGTCCTTTTGCTAGGTGATAGCGGATGGCAAGGTCAGAGGAACTTGGGATATGTATGGGTATCCCGTGTGGGGAAAAACTTTCGTTAGATTTAGTTAAAATGCTTCGGAGTGACAGATATAATCGCCGTTTAAGTATTTTCATTTTTTGGGCTCGTTTGTGTATCTGAAAAGGCGCTAACAATGCCTTTGAGGAAGGACCACCTGATGGCGCGCTTGTGGCGAGAAAACAGCACGATTGGAGAAGCTGCTTTAAATATTGCGCGTATCAGAGACCTGATGAAAGGAAACGGTAAGCCATGTTTCCGCATTGCATAAACGCGTGAATATCCTAAATGCCATTCCTTAAAGGTAGCGACTTCAAGGCTACCACCTGAGGACGATCCAACGCTATGTCGGATGAGAGCATCATGGACAAAAACAAGCGGCCCGCGTTTGCGAAGGCGTAAAGCTAGATCATCATCTTCGTAGAATAAAAATATTTTGGTGTCAAAACCACCTAAAGCTAAGAAGTGAATGCGAGGTATGAACATTGCACATCCTGAAAGGATACTGACCTCGCAATCGGCGTTAGGCCAGCCACGATCCATCCATTCTGACCTCGGTAAGAGAGCGCTTTTGTAGTTAAAGGATGGCTCTCCGCAATCTCGCTCAATGCGTGGGTTGAAGCCAGTAGCCGTCAGATTTCGTTGCGCTGCTTTAGCCAACTCATTGAGTGTATCAGGCATTAGGATAGCGTCAGGATTGAGGAAAAGCATAAACTCAGTAGTGGCCAGTTCAGCGCCTCTATTGCAAGCAGCCCCAAAGCCTTCATTGGTGGAATTTTCTATAAGTAACACCCCCAACTTGGAACATAATGCCTTCAAGGCCTCTAAGTCATTTGAGAAATTATCAATGATGATAACTTGTGTCCCTATTGGGACAGAGTACAGCATCGTTGGAAGCACCTGCATGCTGTTGTGTGTGACTGTAATAATTGTCACACGTCCATTATTTTCTGTTTCTGTCATCGGCCATTCCAAAGAGGCTAAAGTACGCCGTTTAGGTTACAAATTTCTACCATACATTGATCTGAAGTAGATACTTAGATTTGCCTCTCATTTCAAACAAGACCAAGGAAACTGGCTATCGTTGAAATATGAAAAGGTACTCTGTGAAGCTCCCCACCCAAAGTTTGAAAAACTAGCTGTGCCTTGAATACGTTCTACTCTGTTGGCAAGCCCGTCTAACCTTTCGAGCGCCTAACCGCTGCTAAAAATAATTCTAAAGTATAATAAAGTATTAAATCCAACCGATATGGTTTTGCTAGGGGAGATCCAAAAAGTTGGTATGCTGCCTTTGTATCTCGAGCTCTTGCTAACATTTTGATTTGTCGCCGTAGTAAGAAAATTGCAACATCCGGTCGCGTCGCTATCCAACTGGCATGACGGATCAGGATAGTATTAAAATAACCCGCTCGTTCTGAGGCGGACGCCGCATGTGTAAGGTGTGGAAGAGTATCATCTCGTCCGCCATGTTGGCGAACCATCACGCCGGGGTTCAGGGTCCTTATCCCCTTGCGAGCTGATTTTAAAAGTTTGATTAAAAAATCTGTGTCTTCGTTAATGCGGATATCCTCGGCTATCCCTCCCACGTCCAAAAATACAGAACGTTTGACCCAAAACCCACAGCCTAGGCCTACAGCTTGGTTGGCAAACGGGTGGGCTACTACTAAGTCTTGGCCAATGCCACCATCAAACTGTGGAATTTTGTTTGGTCTATCAAATCCTTTGAATTTTAGAATACTGGAATGTCCATAGTCTCTGTCTTGTTTGCACACCCACTCAGGATAGCCTGACAGCATTAAGTCGTCATCATCTAGAAACAAGATCCTGTGTCCGCGCGCGTGCAAGACTCCAAAATTCCTGGCGCCAGACGCTCCGGCTGCTGCTTCGTTGACGATCACGCGTAAATTGCTGTGGGAGGACTTTAGCATTTCCACAACAGGTGGGGTGCTGCCATCATCTACGATTATTACCTCCATATTATTTTTAGTTAATGTATCCAGTACGGATCCTACTGCGGCTTCTAGCAGCTTCGGTCGATCCTTTGTAGGAATAATGATGCTTAGAGCAATACGCTTTTTAGTGGGGTGCATGCTGTCAAACTATCCTTAAAACTGGTATAATTTTTGGGATTAATACACAGAGTGTAACTTTATTATATTAGAAAAATTAGTTGTACCGAATTGTATATCTGGCTAGACGGTGTGCAATGTGTCAACACCTCCAATTGTAACAAATAATTTGGTTTTGAGTTTACAATAAATAAACCTAAATAAGTAGCAAGTCTCTACAATTTTGTTGACAAAATAGACTATTTCCTGATCCTTTTATAAGGAAAACCTAAAGGGCGAATTTATTGGACCGTGCGTTTCTTACAATTAAATGGGGTTCAGAATTTAACCCTGACGATGTCAATATTCTCAAACGAGCTGCGGTTTCTAATACATCTTTCAAAACGCGGTTCATTTGCCTAACCAATGACAGGCAAGGTCTAGATACGGATATTGAAACATTTCCCATCCCTGAATTTGAACTATATCGTCTGACATCACCAAAAGGGATTTGGCCAAAAATTAGTCTTTTTCATCCAGATATTGCAGGCATTGCTGAACTTGTCGTTTTCCTCGATATAGATACGATAGTCTGTGGCTGTTTGGATGATTTGTTTACTGATCCACATGACAGCCTTATGTTGCTGAGCTGCGGTCCGCGCTGGGTGAATATGGACCCCTCACTTCCACCCAATGCAGCTACTGGCGTAATGGCCTACAGGCCAGAATTTCAATCATACATTTTTAATTTATTTTGCGAGGATATAAGTAGGTTCACAAGCCACTTCGCTGCAGAACAAATGTTTGTTGGATTTGCAGTCCAGAAAGCTAGCTATTTTCCAGTTCAGTGGGTTGAAAGTTTTAAATATCATCTTCGGCAAGGTTATTTGGTAGACTTGATCAAGCCGCCAAGCATGCCCAAAGGCACTACTAAGTTGGTAGCATTTCACGGTTTTCCTCGACCTCGGGACGTGGCGGATCAAAACTTGTCTTGGGCGCGGCCTCCAAGATCAGGGTTTCACCGTCCTAAGTGGGTTAAAGATTATTTTCGTACTTATTCAGAGCAAGTTATCTAATCCTCTCCAACCAGCCCAAGCGCAATAACGATAGATAATATGCCAATATGAGAAATTATGTGAGCCGTTGTCGCAGTAGGCGGCGTAAAATCTTTCCAGATGGCGATTTTGGAATTTCATCGACGAAATGCACCTGATGGATCTTCTTGTAGTGCGCTAAAGTAGTGGCGATATACTGTTTGATCTGCGCTTCGTTCGGTGCAGGTTCTATTGTTATGACAAAGGCAATAGGAACCTCACCAGCTTCATCGTCGGGTTTCCCAATGACTGCAGCATCTTGGATGTTGGGATGCGCCACCAAAATGGCTTCCAGCTCGGCTGGGGCAACTTGGAACCCCTTATATTTGATTAGCTCTTTAAGTCGATCGACAATGAACATGTATCCATCTTGATCAATGATTGCCACATCGCCAGTTTTTAGCCAACCGTCATGGGTCAGGGTATCCTGAGTTGCTTTTTCATTGTTCAAATACCCAATCATTACTTGTGGCCCCTTGATCCACAGCTCTCCTTCCCCTCCAGGTGCAATACCTTCGCCGGTCTCTGGGTTAATAATGCGGCACTGCGTATTTGGTACGGCCAATCCTGATGAGCCTGAGCGTGGTCCAGAAATAGGTGTCACATGCGACACGGGTGATAGCTCGGTCATACCAAATCCTTGCAGCATCTCGCAATTCAACCGTGTTGCGACTGCATCTGATAATTCGCGGCCCATTGGAGCTGCACCAGAGAAAACCTGATCAATCTGACTTAGATCAAATTCGTCGACGAGGGGATGCTTTGCCAATGCCAAAGCAACGGGTGGGACGATCCACATGCGTCTAGACTTATGATTTTGGCAAAGGCGCAG
>MDSY01034292.1_pt1 | contig 10300 bp, 9 predicted proteins | sample 811131 | NCBI WGS metagenome assembly MDSY01 (sample SAMN05326643, study PRJNA326480) | marine metagenome | isolation source: seawater | place: Atlantic Ocean: South West | collected 2010
ATCACTGTTTATTAAAAGGCGTACCTATTAAAAAATTAATCCAAGAAATTTTAAATGGTAAATCGATATCATTATGTTTTCCAGAATATAAAGTATATTCCTCGGCAATTGTTGGTGGCTCTTTACCTATAGCAGTTGGTCTAGCAATGGCGTTTAAGAAAAAAAAATCTAAAAATAAAGTTTATATTTTTATTGGAGATATGAGTTCTGAAACTGGTATAGCTCACGAATGTATAAAATTTAGTATTAACAAAAAGTTACCTATTCATTTTATTGTGGAAGACAATTCAAAATCAGTTTGTACAGACACAAGAAAAGCTTGGTCAATGAAGAAGCTTACCTACGAAAGAATAAATAGCAAATATATAACTTATTATAAATATAACTTAAAATTTCCTCATGCAGGAACTGGAAAGAGAATACAGTTTTGAAAAAAAAATATTTCGATGAACTAAAAAAAGCGATGAATTTTTTAGGTGCTCAAAAAAATACAATATTTATAGGTCAAGCTGTAGAAGTACCAGGTACGGCTATGTCAAATACGTTATCTCAAATAAATAAAAAAAAACTTATGGAGCTACCGGTCGCTGAAGAAATGCAGATGGGAGCATCTCTTGGTTTAGCAATGGAAGGTTATGTTCCTATAAGTATTTTTCCAAGGTGGAATTTTTTGTTATATGGAGTAAATCAACTAATAAATCATATTGATAAGTTTCAGGTAATGAATGGAAAAAAAATTAAACCAAAAATAATTATTAGAACTGGTGTCGGGTCACAACGACCACTACATCCTCAGCATCAACATATTGGTGATTTTACTGAAGGGTTTAAGAAAATGTCAACTAATCTAGAAATTATTAGGTTAAAAGAGGCAAAAGACATATTTCCATCATATAAAAAAGCTTATAACAGAAAAGACAACAAGTGTACTATTCTAGTTGAGTATGGAGATTTTTATAATGAAAAATAAAAAAAATGATAATTACAAAAACACCATATAGAGTATCTTTTTTTGGAGGCGGAAGTGATTACCCCGAATGGTACAATAAATATTCTGGGGAAGTTCTCTCCACGACTATCAACAAACATCTTTACATAACATGTAGGTTTTTGCCTAAATTTTTTGATCACAAGTTTCGTGTTGTTTGGTCAAAAATTGAAAATGTTCAAAATATTAATGACATAAAACACCCGACTGTAAAACATTTATTACATTTTTTAAAAGTAAAAAAAGGATTAGAAATTCATTATGATGGTGACCTACCAGCGAGAAGTGGAATGGGATCTAGCTCAGCTTTTACAGTAGGTTTAATAAAAGCATTAAATTGTTTATTAGGTCAAGAAATGACCAATTTTAACGTTGCAAAGAAAGCTATTATTTTTGAACAAAAGATAATGAATGAAACTGTAGGTTCTCAAGATCAACTCGCAACAGCAGTAGGTGGTTTTAATAAAATAACATTTAAAAACAGACAAAGGTTTAAATTTCACCCCATTAAAAAATTTAAAAATTTAAAAAAACTAGAAGGTAATCTTGCATTAATTTACACAGGAAAAACAAGAACAGCCTACAAGATTGCAAAAACTTATGCTGGCAAATTAGTAACAATGAAAAAAAATTATATAAAAGAAATGGTACAACACGTTAAAGAAGGAGAAAAAATTATCAATCAAGGAAATTTAGATGATTTTGGAAGACTACTTAATTCAGCTTGGCTAATAAAAAAAAAATTAAGTAATTCAATTTCAAACTCAAAATTAGACAATTTGTATAATTACGCTATACAAAAAGGAGCAATTGGTGGGAAACTTTTAGGTGCTGGTGGAGGTGGTTTTTTTTTATTTTACATAAAAAAAGAATACAAAAAAAAATTTATTCAAGGTAGCAACAAAATAATCAATATTCCTTTTAAATTTAGTAATACAGGAAGTGAAATTATATATAAAGATTTAAAAAGGTAGATGAAATTTAACCATCCATTAATGCATAATAATTTTACCAATCTTGATTTGGTAAAAGTAAAACAATTGCTCAGCAAAAGAAACATTATGTTGACTCAGTCCGTCCAGGTAGAAAAATTTGAAAAAGCCTGGTCAAAATGGCTTGGAGTAAAATATTCAACTTTTGTTAATTCAGGTTCTTCAGCTAATTTCATAACTATAAAAATGTTAAATATAATTAATAAAAAATATAGTAAAAATGAAATTATAATTCCAACTCTTACTTGGGTTTCTGATGTGAATTCTGTAATTATGAATGGATATAAACCAGTGTTTGTTGATGTTAACCTTTCAAATTTGTCCATGAATATTGACCAGGTTCTAAAAAAAATAAATAAAAAAACATTAGCGGTTTTTATAACTCACGCGCAAGGTTTTAATGGTTTAAATGATCGTTTGTTAAAAGAGCTTAAAAAACGAAAAATTCATTTAATTGAAGACGTCTGTGAAAGCCATGGTGCTAGACATAAAAATAAAAAATTAGGTAGCTATGGATTGATTTCTAATTTTTCATTCTATTATGCTCATCATATGACAACAATAGAAGGTGGAATGATTTGTACAAATGATAAAAAAATATTTGAAATATCAAAAATGTTAAGGTCTCATGGAATGGTACGTGAAGCAAAAAATAATATTTTTGAAAAAAAAATGATCAATAAATATAAAGATTTGTCTCAAAAGTTTATTTTTTTATACCCAACATTAAACTTTAGAAATAATGAAATTGGTGCCACTATTGGTTTAAATCAATTAAAATCTTTAAATAAAAATAATAAAAAAAGAACATTAAATTTTACCTTTTTTTTAAAGCATCTAGATCCAAAAAAATATTTTATTAATTTTGATTTAGTTGGGTCATCTAATTATGCATTCCCTCTAATCTTAAACACTAAAAGTTTAAAGATAAGAGACAAATTTGAAAAGTATCTAACTTTAAATAATATAGAATTTAGAAGAGGAAATGCGGGTGGCGGCAATCAATTGAGACAGCCATATATTAAAGAATATATTAAGATTAGAAATTTCTCAAAATTTAAAAATGTAGAACACATTCATTTTTTTGGATATTATATTGGAAACTACCCAGATTTAAAAAAAGAAAAAATAATAAAGATCGTAAATATACTAAATAATATTAAATTCTAAACATGGAAAAAACCGATTGCTGTTTTTTAGTTACTGGAAATTCTAGTAAAACTTATCAAAGTTTATCAAAAACATATTCAGCCATTGAGCCCCCAACTTGGGCTCTTTTACTTGCCCAATCAACTAGAGCTTTTGGTTTCAAGGTAAAAATTATTGATGCTAACGCAGAAAATTTATCTGAAATAGAAATTTATAAAAGAATATTAGACATGTCTCCTAAATTAATATGTTTTGTTGCCTACGGACAAAATGTTAATGCAGGAACGACTAATATGACAGGTGTTATAGATGTTGCTAGCTACCTAAAAGATAAAAAAATAAATATTCCTATATCAATAATTGGATCACATGTTCAGGCTCTGCCAGTCGAAACTTTAAAAAAAGAAAAAATGATAGATTTTATTTTTACAAATGAAGCAGTCTATTCGTTAAGAAATGTTCTCAAACTCGATGAATTTAACAAAGAACAATTATGTGAAGTAAAAGGTTTAGCCTATAGAGATGGCGAAACTATAAAAATGACACCACCAGAAAAAGTAGTACCAACTGAAAAAATGGATGAAGATCTTCCAGGATACGCATGGGATTTACTTCCGTTCAATAAAAAACCTTTAGATTTATATAGAGCTCCAATGTGGCATGCAGAGTATGATTTTGAGAAAAGAACTCCATACGCCAGCCTTCAGACAAGCTTGGGCTGCATGTTTCATTGCAATTTTTGTATGATAAATATTGTAAATAGAGATGATAATGATGAGATTGGTGTTGCGTCCAATTATAGTAATATGAGATTTTGGTCTACTGATTTTATTATTAAAGAATTTGATAAGCTAATTGCCATGGGTGTTAAAACAATAAGAATTGTTGACGAGATGTTTCTTTTAAATCCAAAATATTATGTTCCATTATGTGAAAAATTAGCCGAAAGAAATAAAGATGATTCTTTGAGAATGTGGAGTTACAGTAGAATTGACACTGTTAAAAGACCGGAAATTTTATCTTTAGTTAGGAAGGCAGGCATTAAATGGTTAGCTCTGGGAATAGAAAGTGGTGATAAATCAGTAAGGCTAGAGGTTGCAAAAGGTAAATTTGAAGATGTAGACGTTAAAAAGATTGTACAAAGAGTTCATGATGCTGACATAAATGTAATGGCCAATTATATTTATGGTTTGCCGGGTGATACAAAAGAGACAATTAAAAAAACTTTTGACTTAAGCCTTGAGCTATGTACCGCAGGTTGGAATACATATGGAGCAATGGCACTACCCGGAAGCCAGCTTTACAAGGATGCTATTCAAAAAGGTATAAAATTACCTGATAATTACGAAGGATACTCATTTCATTCTTTCGATACAGTTCCTTTACCTACAGAGAACCTTTCAGCAAGTGAAGTTATTACTCTAAGAGATGAAGCTTTCACTAAATATCATATACATAAACCTTTTTTAAAATTAATAGAAAATAAATTTGGAAAATTTGCCGCTAGCAATATAGTAGAGATGACTAAGATTAAACTTAAGAGAAAAATTAAGGGAGACAAAATCTAAAAATGATGAAAGACTTTAAAGTAATTAAAAACTCAGCCTTCAAAGATAAAAGAGGTCAGCTATGGACAACGTGGAAGAAGGGTTTATTTAATAAAATAGCATTTAATCATGATAAATTTTCACTTTCTAAAAAAAATACACTAAGAGGTTTTCACTGTGATTTTAAATCTTGGAAAATGGTGACGAGCGTGTATGGAAAATTTGTATTTATCGCTATAGATATGAGGAAAAAGTCTAAAAATTATTTAAAACACACAAAGTGGATTTTAGACCATAACACACCCAAATCAATTTTAATCCCACCTTATTATGCTAATGCGCACTTATGTCTGTCAGATTTTTGTATTTTTCATTATAAGTGGAGCTATAAAGGAAAATATATTGATGCAAGTAATCAAAAAAGTTATCGATGGAACGATCCAAAGTTTAAAATAAAATGGCCAATAAAAGAACCAATATTAAGCTTAAGAGATAAAAAATCAAAATATTTATAACAATGAAAAAAATACTTATAACAGGCGGAGGAGGATACATAGGCTCAATGTTAAGCTCTGAGTTAATAGGCTTAGGACACAAAGTTACAGTGATTGATTTACTTAAATATGACAAAGGATCATTAGATCATCTTTATTTCAATAAAAATTTTACGTTTATAAATGATGACGCTAGAAAGTCAAAATTACTGAAGGAACACATAAAAAAAAATGAATACATTATACCCTTGGCTGCGTTGGTAGGTGCACCACTTTGTGAAAAAAATAAAAAAGAAGCAATATCAATTAATCTAGAGGCAGTAAAAAAAATATTACAAAACCTAAACAAAAAAAATAAATTAATTTATTTAACGACTAACTCTGGTTATGGTGTTGGAGAAAAAAATAAATATTGTGACGAAAAAAGTCCTTTAAAACCAATCTCATTATATGGTCAAACAAAATGTGATGCAGAGAATGAAGTAATGAAATTCAAAAATACAATTAGTTTTAGACTGGCAACAGTTTTTGGAGCAAGCTACAGAATGCGTAGCGATCTATTAGTTAATAACTTTGTGCAAAGAGCAATCAATAAAAATTATATTGATGTATTTGAGCCTCAGTTTAGAAGGAATTTTATACACATCAAAGACGTTGTAAGAGCTATAATTTTCTCAATCAAAAATTTTGATAAACTTAAATCTGATGTTTTTAACTTAGGACTTTCAAGTGCCAACATTACTAAAATTGATTTAGTTAGAAAAATTAAGAGTCAAATAAATACATTAAAAATAAAAGTAATTAAAAATAAATCAGATCCAGATAAAAGAGACTATTTTGTAAGTAATAAAAAAATAGAAAAAAAAGGGTTTGTAGCAAAGGTATCTCTGGATCAGGGAATCAAAGAATTAATTCATGTATTTAGAAATAATAAAAGTAAAATTGTTAATAATTATTAACTATAGATTTGACTTGTTTTAAAAAATTTTTTTCAGCATAAAAAAATTTTATTTTACTTTTTTTAGCCGCTAGTTTGTCAGTTATTTTATCTCCAATCATAAAACTTTTTCTATATTTAAGGTCCCAATTTGACATAATATTATTAATCATTTTATTTCCAGGTTTTCTCATTAATGAATTTCTTCTATATTTTTTAATTTTTGCTTTCGGGTGAAAGGGTGAGTATTGAATGTCATTAAAAAAAATATTAAATTTTTTTAATTTTTTATTAATTTCTTCATGTAATTTAAAAAAATCACGTTCTTTGAATTTTTTTTTCGCAATACCAGCTTGATTTGTCACAATAAATAAGTAATATTTTTTGTTTTGTAAGTATTTTAGACCATTTATTACTCCAGGTCTAAATTTAAAATTTTTTATCTTATGAACATAGCCGTAATCATAATTAATTACACCATCTCTATCTAGAAAAACCGCAGGTCTTTCAAACTGGTTTTTAAGTTTTTTATCAGCTAATTTTAAATAATGTCTTGATCCTATATCAATAAAAAAATCATAAAAAAATATTCCGTTAATTTTTTTTTGTTTAATTAATTTAGGAAGTAAATCATTTTCTAATGATGAGTTTTGCTTTTTTATATACCTAAATATCTTTTTTTTGAAAAAGTATACGCCGCCATTCATCAATTGACTACTTGGGTTAACACATATTAATTTTTTTTTTAAATCTAAATTATTTAATTTTTTACTTTTTTGATTTTTATTTTTAGTTAAAGCAACAACCCCAATCCCTTTTTTACTTCGACTAGAAATTAATTTATCTATATTTATATCAAACATCGTATCACCATTTACTAAAACAAAATCTTTAACTTTCAAAGCCGTAAGATTCGATAATGCACCAGCTGTTCCTAATAGTTTTTTTTCTCTTACACATATAATTTCTGTAAGGTTAATTATTTTTTTATGAAATTTCTTAAATAATATCTTGTGACGAAAGCCACATAAAATTATTATTCTTTTGAAATTATATTTACTCGCATTGTTTATAATGTATCGAATAAAATGCTTGTCATTAAATTTTAGCATTGGTTTTGGATAGCCACCTAATAGGGCCTTAATCCTAGTTCCTTTTCCTCCTGCTAGAATTACTAAGTCAATATTTTTAGACGATGATACAACTGGCATTTTTATTATTATTAAATTATAAACATTTCATGAAGATAATATCTATAGTTTTCTCATTTAAAAATGAAGAAAAAAACATACCAGAACTAATTGAAAGAGTTGTTAAGGTTTTTTCTTCGTTACCAAATTGGAGCTATGAACTTGTGTTCGTTAACGACAACTCGACGGATAAATCTGAAGAAATATTACTTAAATTTCAAAAAGATTACCCAATAAACATTGTAAACATGTCCAGAACTTTTGGTGTCGGGCCTTGTGTTATTGCTGGGTTTAAACAATCAAAAGGTGATGCAATTATTTATATGGATTCTGATCTTCAAGATCCTCCTGAACTGATACAAGAACTTATTGCTGAACACGAAAAAGGTTCAGACATCGTACACACTGTTAGATCCAAAAGATTAGGGGAGTCTGCATTTAAATTGTTTATTACAAATTTAGCTTATAAATTTATAAAATTTTTCTCTGACATACCTCTACCTGTTAACGCTGGAGATTTTAAATTAATTTCTAGAAGAGCATTAGATAAAATACTTGAATTAAAAGAATACAGACCTTATATACGCGGACTATCAGTATGGGTAGGATTTAAACAATCTAAAGTTTATTACATAAGAGATGCAAGAAGATCAGGTAAAACACAGTTTCCTTTACTTTCTGCAGGACCTGTGAATGAGTTCATAACAGGAGTGACATCCTATTCGCTTAAACCACTTTATGTAGGAATTTTTTTTGGAATTATTTCTATTGTTGTGTGTGTTATATTAATTTTACACACTTTGTACCTTAAATTTAATAACCTATCTGCTCAGGGTTCAGCCAGCATTTTAATATCGATATCTTTTTTCTCTGGGATGATACTTTTCACACAAGGTATTATTGGAATTTATATAGCAAGAATATTTGAACAAGTTAGAGGTAGAAAAAATTATGTTATTAAAAATATCAAAGTTCACGATAAAGAAAAAAAACTATAAAAAGATATTTTAATTACTTTTTAAATAGATTTAATTTATTTTAAATATAACATTATGATATCTATAATAAAAAAATTTCTACCTCTTATTTTATCTCTTCTTGTAGTTCTAACCGTAATTATTTTTTGGGAAAATATTAAGTTACCCTACAACAATGAAAATGTAATTATTGGTGAACACTATTATAAAAAATACAATCCTCTAAATGACAAAATAAGATTTTTACTTTTAATAATAATACCGAGCCTAGTATACATATTTTGTTATTTAAAATTCAACAAAGATACATATAGTTTTAATTTAAAAAATAAAAATTATTTTCTAAATAATAATAAAAAAACTTTTGACAATTATTTAAATCATTATTTTTTATTTTTTATTTTCTTAATATCTATAGAGTTTTTTATGTATGACTTTGCAAGTATTGTTGAAAATGGCTTGAAAATAGATATATTTCACGATGGAACTTATCTAGTTCCACCATTAAATCACTTGAGTAAAGGAGGTTTTTTTACATCAACACAGTATGATTATGGTTTTCTAGGCAATAATTTAGGGACAATTTTTAATTATTTTTTTGGATATTACACGATAGGAAGCATAATATTATTTAAATTAATATTAATTTATTTTATTAAATTATTATTAATATTAATTTCTAAAAAAATAATTTCTTATACAAATTTTAATTTCTTTTTTAAAAAAATATTATTTATTATATTCACTTTTTTTGCTATTTGTTTGCCAAGTTACTATACAGGAATGGGTTATTTCACCCCTAGGGTAGCCTTATTTTTGCTATTCATTTATCTACTAGGTTCAGCTTTATGTGAAAGCAAATATTTGAATGTAAAATTTTTTATAGTAGGAATTTTTTCATCAATTTCTATCTTGTGGTGGTATGATATTGGTGTTTACACAAATATACTTCTAGCTATTTCAATAATTTACTTACTTTTACACTGTAAAATAACAGAACTTTCTTTCTTACTTTTAGGTATTATTTTTTCATGGTCTATATTTTTTTTGATTATGCCCACAGTTGAAGTTAAAGAGTTTTTTATTCAATTCAAATTCATTGCCAGCATATCAGATTATTTATTAGGAATAGAATATTTAAAACCATTTAGCTTAAATAGCTCCAGGTGGACAAAGGCTTTACTTGTTATCTACATAACATGTCTAATGCTTATAAATTTAAATTTTAGTAAAAAATATAATTTTGCTTATGAAGTAAAAATTTTTATTTCACTTTTATTTCTCAGTGGTTTAGTTGTATTTAACTCAGCTCTCACAAGATCTGATAGTTATCACGTAAAATATTCATCTGGAATTTACACAAGTGTTTTTATATTAATTTCTTTATTATTTTTATTCAATTTTTTTGAAAAAAAATTAAAAAATAAAATTTTCTATAAGAATTTATCTACTACTAATTTATCTCAAACTGTTTTTGGTTTTTTTATATTTTCTTTCTTAACATTTATTTTTATAAGTCAAAGTAAACATGGTGGATTTCTCCAGGGAACAAAAAATTTTATAGATTCTAAAAAAAATATTATTAAATTAATTAAAGAAGAAGACAATATATATTTAAGTGAAGATGATATCTCTGTCTTAAAATACTATAAAAAAATAAGTAAAGCTGATGACTGCATTCAAGTTTTGACATCCGACGTCTCGTATCCGTATCTTTTAAAAAAGCCTTCTTGTACTAGATTCTTTATTCCAAGCCATATATTGCAAGGACATACTGAGGATAAATTTATTGAAGATCTTAAAAAATCTTCACCAAATTTTATATTATATGAGTCAAAAAATAATGTTTTGTTAGAGAAACGAAATATGCCAAAAGCACTAGAATACATTGAAAGAAATTATACTTTTTTTGATAATTATAATAGCTTTGTTTTTTATAAAAAAAACGACAAATAAAAACTTTAAGAATTTAAATAAAGATAATATTTTTCAAAAATTCTTATTAAATTGAAAAATTATTTAGTTA
>MDSY01105794.1_pt1 | contig 10299 bp, 11 predicted proteins | sample 811131 | NCBI WGS metagenome assembly MDSY01 (sample SAMN05326643, study PRJNA326480) | marine metagenome | isolation source: seawater | place: Atlantic Ocean: South West | collected 2010
AGAAGAACTCGTGGTTCTGGTTTACCGATTACGTAAGGACACTCTCGCATGAGTTTGAGAATGGTATATTTGACATGGTCGATATCTTCACTGTAGCCAACGCCAATATCTTGCACCAAAGAGATACGGCGTCCAACACCATCTCCACCACCACGAGCGTGGTTGATGACTGTGGAATTGACTAAACTGTTGTTTGGAATAACGACCAAGTTCTCCTCATGCGTGAGAATCTTTGTCGAAAGTATGCCGACTGAAACTACAGAACCCACCTTTCCTTCCACTTCAATTCGGTCGCCGACTTCAAACGGTTGGTCAAGAGCAAGCATGAACGAGTTGACAATGTTTCCAAGCGTCTGCTGCATAGCCAACCCAATAATCAGTGAGAACACGGCTAAGGAAGCTAGAACTCCAAACAATTCGATACCTAACTCCGAAAAGGCGAGATACAATCCACCAAACCAAACACCTGCTCTGAAGAGGAAAATGATGAGTGAATTACTGCCCGATACGGTCACACTTGACGGTTCCGAAAACCGGTCCATGACAACTGGAATCATCACCTTGAGCGAAGTGCTCACAAGTGATGTTGACAGTAAGATGAATGTGGCTTGAAACATTGGGTCTGAGGATTCAACCAAGGAATGGTCTTTGCCCAAAACCCATCTCATGGTAAAGAGAGTGCCAGCAATGAGAATGAACAAATAGATTCGCTTGGACACCGGATTATACAGTTTGTCATCCCAGCCAAACGAAGTCTTCTTGACAAAATCGAGCAGTATTTTATCCAGTAAAAATCGAACGATGGCAACTGTAAGGAATGTTGCAGCAATACCAACAGACCACTGCATCCATGTTTCCAGCCCACTGAGCGTTTCTATGGCATCGTCTAATTGTGACACGGCATGTCCTCCCCTTACCTTTCATGAAAGGCAACCCACTCATGATAGTATCTATTGACAAACGAATTCAACCCAATTGTCAAGAACCTTCACCCACCAACATGAAGCATGCAACGAATTGAACTCACCGTAGAATTTGCTCGCCTTGAACAAGAGGCACGATTACCGACACAGGGTTCGTCACAAGCAGCAGGCTGGGATTTGTATGCACTTGAAGAAACAAAAGTGGTTCGACAAAGCAGTTCAATGATTCGCACCGGTTTAGCAGTAGCCATTCCAGAGGGGTGGGAAGGGCAAATCCGTTGCCGCTCTTCACTTGGTAAAAAAGGAATGATCATGCCAAACGGCGTGGGAACAATCGATTCGGATTACCGAGGAGAACTGATGGTTCTCGCTACTTGGATTGGTAAAGGTGATTCTTTCACTGTCGCCAAAGGTGAACGAGTAGCACAACTTTTGTTTGCACCAGTTCCAAAGGTGACCATCGTAGAAACAACGGCAGAAAACCTCGGCAAAACAGAACGTGGCCAGGGTGGATTTGGTTCCACTGGCCAATTTTAACAAGGCATGAGTTGATGGATAACGATGCTTTAGCAAGGCTGTGAGCGGAATGAGAGAAGTCAATATCCGCCATGAAGGATTGGTTGATTACACCGAAGCACTCCAACTCATGAAGGAATTGCAAAAACTACGGATAGATGACGATATCCCAGATACACTTCTCATCATGGAACATCCAGAAATTGTCACAGTTGGGCCAAGAGCTCGTAACGACGGCATTCTACCGCCAGAAGATTATGCTACTCATCCAGTTGACCGAGGTGGTGGCTTAACCTGGCACGGACCTGGGCAACTGGTCGTCTACCCCGTATTCAAATGGGACTTAGAAGGTGAAGTATCGGTAGCAGCCATTATTCATGTACTGGAGGAATGGATTCTCAAAACGCTTGCCATTTGTGGAATCGAAGGTGTTCGAGATGAGCGTATGCAAGGGATATGGGTGAACGAAAAGAAAATCTCGAGCATCGGTCTTTCGTTCTTGAGATGGACTTCACGTCACGGGTTTACCATCAATTATGACACTCCTGATGGCAGAGTAGAGATGCTTGCTGGTTGTGGTTTAGGCATGGATACAACTACATCCTTAGCAGGCGTTGGACACCGTATTGAACGGCAACAAATACTCGACGCTCTTCTCGAATCCATGCACGAATCAATTCACAGAGGATAAATTACAAGTCTTTCTCAACAGAGATTAACGCGAAGTCTCCAACCGTTGAAAAACAAGTGCATAAAAGGCAGAACCTTGAGCATCTCAATATGGGCGAAGTCGTCGTTGGCATCTCTGGGGCATCTGGTGCTGCCTATGGAGTGAAACTTGTTCAATTCCTAAGGTCGAAAGATATACCAGTTCGATTAGTTGTCACAAATGCTGGGGAAATTACACTCAAGCACGAATGCAATACCACCAAGGAAGAGTTGGCTCAATCCACTGGCGCATTGCTTGAAGACGACAGAAACATCGGAGCAAAATCCGCATCAGGTTCAGCCAATATCGATGCAGTTGTCTTGTGCCCGTGCTCTGGTACCACGCTTGGAAAACTCGGAGCAGGAATCGGTGACAATCTCATTACCCGCTCAGCAATTGTTGCTCTCAAAGAGCGAAGAAAACTCATCATCGTTCCACGTGAAGCGCCGTATGCAACCATCCACTTAGAAAATATGCACAAACTTTCACAGTGGGGTGCAATCGTCATTCCTGCATCGCCAGGATTCTACAACCATCCGAAGACAATTGAGGATATGGTTGACTTTGTCGTTGCTCGAATACTCGATCACATCGGCATTGAACACACCCTTGGTCAGCGCTGGACTGGTGAAGAAATCGAGTGAACGCCTCACCGCCGACTTCTTGAACTGTAGGCCCTTAGTCAACGCATGGACGAATCTGCATTGTCAAAGAACTCCGTTGCTGAACTCAAAGAAATACTTCGCAGTAAAGGACTCCCCGTTAGCGGAAACAAAGCGCAGTTAATTGAGCGATTATCTCAGCCAAAGGTGGTATGGGATAGCATCGAGGATGTGTCCACTTCATCAGAACACAACCATTCGAAAATGTTGACACTTGAGGACGATGCTGAACAAGAACTCACCTTCAAACAACGCATGTCAACAAATGTCATTGGCCCACTTAACCTTGGTGCAGTCATTGCCATTGCCATGGCTCTGATTATGGTTACAGCGACCATATTAGTCATCAAACCGACATGGCTCGGATTTGAACGGGATTACGAGTACGAGCTGATTGATTTTGACCAAAACCAAGCACGAACGTTCGCTCAAGACCTCGTTAATCTTGGACATCCCGAATGGGAAGGGCGAATGAGTGGAACCGTTGAGGAATCAAATACCTCTCAATACATCCTTCAAAAATTCCAAGACATGGGCTATGTTGCTGAAAGCAATGAATTCCAAGTCCCTATGCACCATGTAAACTCAGAACCGAGCTTCAAATTATGTGTACAAGGACTAGGAGGCTTATCTCCATGTGAAGGGTTTGGAGCAGTAGGTTCCCAGGTGACAATCTTCCAACACCGAACAGATTACGTCATTCAAGGTTTTTCAGGTCAATCAGAATACATGTTCAATGGAGAAATTAGCGTAACAGACCTCGGCAACGGAACCGATGAAGCACTCTGGCAATCAGCCACAGGAACCATCGGATATGTCCGTGGAGACAGTTCTAAAGTCGGTAACACTGAACTGTACAGCAATGCAGCAATTAACGATCTCGCTGGACTCATCAGCGTGAACAAGAACTACCAATGTGGTCAAATCGAAGGCAACGACTGCGTTCCGATTTTCAAAGGCACAAACTATGATTCACTGGTTGAAGCAAACGGTGGTAGCCTCCCCACAGACATCCCCTTTATCTCGATGTCCAAAGATGCTGGAGAGATCTTTGAGACAATGGTGATTAATGCATCAGAACCGGCTTCTATAGAATTAATCATCGATGTGACCAATGACCAAGAACGGACTATCTATGTCCCATGCGGTACAATTCAAGGTCGCACATCAGAAGTCGTCATTGCAGGTGGCCACCATGATACAGTCTACCATGGACAGGGTGCAGTGGATGACACCTCAGGAACTTCCAGTATTCTCGAAATCGCACGTCAAATGGCTGAAGTCATCAATGAAACTGGAACTCCAGAACGCACTATCCGTTTCTGCACATGGGGTGGAGAAGAAGAGGGATTGTGGGGTAGTCGTGCGTATGTAGCACAAATGCAAAGCAGCCTAAGAGACAACCTAAGGTTGTACATCAATCTCGATATGAATCACGTCGATGCTGATTTTGCGAACCGTGGAAACTCGCTGAAATTGTTTACCAATAACCAAGAAGACTACGGTCACATTGTTCGAATCACTGACCTGTATAAACAAGAACAAAGTGAAATTGCAGACCGGTATGATATCCAATTCAGTTTACTTGATGGAGCCCAAGGTGAAAGTGATGAAATGCCGTGTAATTCGGACCATTGCCCCTTTGTCTACGACTTGGGTGGCAAAAATGGACGAGCTGCAGTATGTTATGGCAGCGGCAGTTGGGAATACCATACTTATCTCGATACCATGGACCGATTTAATGAAGAATCATTAGCAGTCTCTTCGACTATTTATGGAACCTACATGAGATTGCTGGCGTACGACCTAAGCGTTTGATGGCGAGAGTTTCAATAACTGAAGCCAGCAGGTAGTCACATGGTCGCTCCAAGTGCATGGGCATCTCATATTTTGGTGACTTCAAAATCCGAGGCAGTTCAAATCAAAGACAAGGTTGACAAGTTGAAAGATTTTCAGAAACTGGCTCGTAAAAAGAGTACTTGCCCTTCAAGTCAGAAAGGCGGAGACCTCGGCTGGTTTCGCAAGGGACAGATGGTTCGTGAATTCGAAGAAGCCGTTTGGAGCATACCAGTTGCTTCAATCTCTGAACCAGTGAAAACTCAATTTGGATACCATCTTATTTGGGTTCATGAACGCGACCAGTAGGTGATATAATGACAATTCGCGTTGCTTTAGAAGCCTATACCGTCATGGCCAAACATGGTTATTTTCTGCATGAGCACGAGAATGACCAGCCGTTCATATTCAGTGTATGGGCCACGATTAGAGATACCAACATTGGAGAAACTCTCGAAAATACCTTGAACTACGCTGATATTCAAATCGCAATTGATCAGGTGATGCTAAAATCTGAAAAACCAATTCTTTTGATGGAATCTATGGCTCAACAGGTCGCTGATCTACTCTGTGATAAGCCGCAAATTCAATCGTTGCATATCCGTATAGAAAAACCAGAAGCGCCACTTCCGCATCCGGGAGGATTGGCTGTTGTTGAACTGGAATGGACGCGAAACTGAGCGAGGCTTGAAACCCAACAACAACCACGAGGTGGTATGGCGGATGAAGTCCAGCGAGTCTATGTCGCTTCTGTGGTAGAAGAAGACGGCAACTCTCTGGCACTCGGATGCTTCTCAAGCGAGGAAACTGCTTGGCAAGTCATGAGGACTTTTCTCAAAAAGAGCGACCAAATGTTGCTAACATCTTCAAGCGTTGTAGTTTGGGACATCGATGTGATTGGTGAAGACGGGGTCACCGTACTTTCAACAATGGAATGCAAGGATTGCCCAGTTTGTGGTCGACGGACTTTCTGGCTGGATTTAGAAAACTTCTCGGCACTGTGCCATGGAGAAGCGTGTGCTGCTTGGGTCGAGGAAAGTACGTTAGAACCTGGAATCATCGATTGTGGCTGGCCTCCAATACGATTCCTTAAGCAAGCCAAGGATATTGATGAAGCATTCAACGAATTGTTCAAAATCGGTGACCAAATGAAGGCAGTATCACGCGTTGATTCACTTACAGAACAACAGCCACAAGAGATGCTTGACGAATTTAGAAGAAAAACTGCTCTCGGAATAAACGATTCAAAAGAATGATCTGAGAATGATTGGTCCAACAAAGCTGAATGCAAAGAGACCGAGGAAAACAAACATCCAGATTCTCATCTGCTTTTGATTACGCTCATCACGAATGTTTTTGTCAATACATGCTTGGTCGTTACAGACTCTTGGTTCAGCAGACAATTTAATCATTGCAAAACAAACTCTACAGTGCTTATGCGGCTGAACTTTACCAGAACCGAGCGTTCCACGTGCTTTACTTGTCATTTTCGCGATATTTTGTTTTACTTTTGCTGCATCTACCATATCTTCACCTCATTGAATTAATGTTCCTTCAAATGGCTCACCCTCAAGTGCTTGTTCCAAAATCTGCATCTGTCGCCCATCGAGAACTGCCAGAGTAATGGCGGCCTTTTTTGCCCAACCGACTGCAATTGGATCAATAACTGCAGATTGACCTGGAGCAAGCGGCTCATCGATGCCAGTGATTTCGGCTAATTGGTCAAAAGTCATGGAACTGAATGATTGAGCGTCATCATGCTCTCGAGGGTCTTTGTCAAACACGTGACTCACATTGGTAGCAATGATACAATGACCTGCTCCTGCATCTCGTGCAAAGGCAACGGCAACAGCATCGGTTGTGTGGCCAGGAGTAGTGCCTCCCATAACAACAAGGTGATGCTTGTCGAGAAGTTGAGCCGCTTGTTCAGTGGTCGTTGGAATTACAGGCGCTACATCAATGCCAATATCGAGGAGAACTTGTTGGATAATTGTAGCATTCAATCGTGTGGCTGCAATGCCGACTTCATCAAGTCGATGTGCGTCACTGACCATTGTTTTGGCAAGTTCAATTCCTTCACGGGCAGGTAATCCACCTCCGACAACGATACCAAGATGTCGGCCATTGCCCTCGATGTGAACGGCGAGTTGACGTATTTGTCCAAACCATGCTGTACGTTGTTCAGACTCTTCAGGGCGGAGGAGACTGCCTCCCAGAGCAACAACTTGACGACGGGTCATCAAACACTCGTCATGCCGCCATACTTTGAGACTATCCCCTTTTGTCTACAGAGTCATACCCATCAGTCGAGTGAAAACTCTCTAGGAAACGATTGAACAGTATGAGAGAGTTGAAGACCCCTCAACTATGCCATTGAATTGAGGCCAACCAATGTCTGATGATGCAGTTCTCGCTACGCGACGACTTCGTCTCAAGATTGCTCTCGAAGAATTGAGAGAAATGAAAGGATTTGGAACCGAATTGGTCACTATCATTATTCCTCCAGACCGTCAGGTCTCTGATGCTCGCTCTTTACTTCAAAATGAACACGGTCAGGCTGCGAACATTAAATCGAAAGGTACCCGCAAAAATGTTCAAGGCGCAATTGAGTCTGCACTTTCAACACTTTCCAAATACAAGAACGCAGGAGAACATGGTATTGCTCTTTTTGTAGGTTCAATCATAATTGGCAACAACAAGAACAAGATGGTGAACATTCTCGTTGAAGACCCGCCTCAACCTCTCATCTCATTTCGCTACCGATGCGACTCTGTGTTTGAATTAACCCAACTCGAAGATATGCTGATCGACAAGAAATCATACGGTCTGTTTGTGATTGACCGTTCGGAAGCGGCCTTTGGTATGGCTTCAGGGAAGAGAATTCACGTCCAAGAGCATCTGGTATCCAACATCATGGGTAAACACCGTCAAGGTGGTCAATCTGCTCAACGTTTCGAGAGATTAATCGAAGAAGCGGCTCATAATTTCTTCAAAAGAGCTACAGAGCATGCATGTTCATACTGGCTACCCAACTTAGAAAATATTCAAGCCATTATTATCGGCGGTCCAGGTGCTACAAAGGATTTCGTTGTCAAGAATGATTATTTCCATCATGAAATTGCAAAGAAAATTGCAAAGACAACTTTTGATGTTGGCTACTCAAATGACAGCGGCGTCCGTGAACTGGTTGAGAATGCTGGAAAAATGATGGGTGAAATTGAACTCGATGCTGAACGCCAGGTCATGAATGAATTCCTGAGCGAATTAATCAAGCCACATCCGAAGGCTGCCTACGGTGAAAAGATGGTTCGAGAAGCCCTCGAACAAGGAGCAGTGGGCCGCTTACTTATTTCAGAAGGTTTGCGAAAGAAAACGATTACCTTCCAGTGCGGCTCTTGCAGTAATGAATGGACGACAAGTGTTGGGCGAGCAGACCCAACACCAACTTGTCCGTCCTGTAAGGCTTCAAGCGAAGGCGCCAAGGAATTGAACAATATCTCAATTATTGAAGAGTTAGGTAATTTAGCAGCAAAAAGCAATACCGAGATTGTCTATATATCAGTAGACACCGAAGAAGGTTCACAATTGCTTCTTGGTTTCGCAGGACTTGCGGGGATTTGCCGCTATCCAATGATGTGAGGTTTTACAATGCACATGCTTAGAGTTGTTCTTGAACCCCTTCTTGACACAGTGCTGCAAAGCATTGGCGTGACCTCGGAGCATTGGCGCGGCATGTTGGTTCGTTCGAGAGAACACGACCAAGGTGACCTTTCTCTGCCATGTTTCCCGTTTGCTAAAGACCTCGGTAAATCACCAATCGAAATTGCTGAAATGATAGCGGAAAAACTCCCTGATGACCCGGCACTTGGTGAGGTCAACGCAGTTTCTGGCTATCTCAATGTCAAAGCTAACCCACAATGGTTGGCTGACCAAGTCATGAACAGTGGTGTTCGAATTGGTGATGCTTATGGCAAAAAGTCATCCAATGAAGAACAGATTCTGATTGAACACACTTCAGCCAATCCAAACGGACCGTTCCATGTTGGGCGTGCACGAAATGCTATTTTGGGTGACACATTGGTCCGACTACACCGTCTGCACGGCAATAATGTTCGAGCAGAATACTATGTCGACGACATGGGTAAGCAAGTTGCAGTCCTCGCTTGGGCTCTGGCTAATCTCTCTTCTCAAGAGGTAGAAGAAACATTGGAAAAGAGCGATTCAATCAATCCGAAATGGCAAGGAAAAGCAGATCATGAACGTGTTCGATGGTATCAAGCTGCTCAGGCAATCCGCCAAGACCGCTCGGACAAAGAAGAGATTGAACAAGAAATTGGGCGAATGGTTCACGCCAGTGAGCACGGTGATGAAGGCGTTCTGCAATCATTCCAAGACGCATACCAGCCTGTCTTAGACGGAATGCTTGCCACTTTAGAGCGCCTGGGAATCTCGTTCGACACCTTCACCAAAGAATCGATATTTGTCACCAACGGAGATGTATCAAACCTCATGGAGAAATTCAAGACTTTGGATATTCACGGCGTGGCTGATAATGGCGCAGAATACTTAGACCTCGGAGCAAGAGGTTTGAAAGGTAAAACAGAGTTCTTTTTCCGACGTGGAGATGGCTCTTCGCTGTATGCTACAAGGGACATTGCTTACCACATCTGGAAATGGAAGCAGTGCAATCAATTGATCAATGTCCTCGGTGAAGACCACAAACTTCAGGCAAAGCAAGTTGGCATGACGTTAACAGAACTTGGTGAGAAAGTTCCGGACGTTCTGTTCTATTCCTTCATCAAACTGCCCGAAGGAAAAATGTCCACTCGAAAGGGTAATGTGGTCTACATGGATGATTTGCTTGAAGAAGCACAGGCTCAGGCAGCAGCGGTGGTTCAAGAACTGCATCCGGATTACTCTTCAGAAATGGTGGCGTCCATCTCCGAGGCAGCAGGCACCTCTGCAGTTCGTTTTAACATCATCAAAGTAAGCCCAGACAAGGGATTCACTTTCCGTTGGGAAGAAGCATTGGCGTTTGAAGGCGGTTCCGCACCTTTCGTCATGTATAGTCACGCAAGAGCATGCTCTATAGCGAGAAAGTGTGAGCGTGAAGGAGTGGATGTGCAAGCAAACCTATCAAGAACAGATGTTGCTATTCCAACAAATATGCCAAAAGGCATGGTTGAACTACTGCGAACGATTTGCGTGCATTCCGATGTATTATCCAAAGCCGTGAACGATAGAAGACCTCACCTGTTTGCCAACCAATTATTGCAATTGGCAACTTCGTTCAACAGTTTCTACCGAGATTGTATGATTCTCAAAGACGGGGAACTTGATGTATTCAATCTCCAATTATCCGAAATCGCTCGAAACCTAATGCGAACAAGCATGGAAGGTTTAGGCATCGTTCCAATAGAACAGATGTGATTACTGATCTCGTCGATACCAACCCTCTGGGAGTTCCATTGGGTTAACTGGACGAGCGACTTTCACTCTTCGAACGATTTCAAGACGCATTGAATCCATACCGACAAATTCCGTGGCAGACATGGTGACTCTGCCTTTGAAGTCATACAGCAGTGGCAATTCCGGCTCACCTTCTGAACCTTCATCGCGCCATTCTTGTTCCGCAGCATGAACTTCATCCCAG
>MDSY01022021.1_pt1 | contig 10298 bp, 11 predicted proteins | sample 811131 | NCBI WGS metagenome assembly MDSY01 (sample SAMN05326643, study PRJNA326480) | marine metagenome | isolation source: seawater | place: Atlantic Ocean: South West | collected 2010
GACCTTCATTCAGGTCGTTTTCTGCATTGTAAACGATTTTCTCCATTTTACTTTCGTAGACAGGTCTGTCTTCGTTTATAGATATCTCCTCAAGACTAACAGCTCCTGGTTCGACTTTAACTTTTTTTAGATATACAAATGTTTTGTTTTTATTAAGAGAAATATCAACTCGGGTTTCTTCATAGCCAATATAGTTGACTAAAAAGTAGTAATCGGCAAGACCTAATTTGGTGAACTGAAAAGCTCCCTTTTCATCGGTAATTGTACCCTCCATGAGGATATCATTTTTTCTAAATAGTCTTACATTGGCAAAAGCTAACTCATCGCCCGATTTGGCATCAACTAATTTGCCGCTAATTTGACCATTGTGTAAGGATGCATTTTTACCACTAAAACCACCCATATTGGGGCGTTGAGCATAAAGCAATCCACTAATGAAAAGTGTAAAAATTGTTAAGTTAGTTTTCATGGCACAAAAATAGTCAAATAAAAGAATGAAGTTTCAAATGAAAATATATGATAAAATTAATAAAAAAAAGGCTTGCTTCTAAAGAAGCAAGCCCTAACAAAACAAAGGATAGAATCTAGTGATCGTGATCACCGTGTTCCTCACAATGAACCTCATATGAGCCCGCTGGGACTGTATCATTTCCAACGACAGTCTCTTCAATAGTATGTAAGTAATCTGGGGCTTCAACTTCTTCTAGTGCAGTACCACAGAATTCTCCAATTTCTACTTCAATTTCTCCAGCATCTGTCATATATGCTACATGGCATTCGTGGCAATCATCGCTGTCTGAACAAGAGAACATGAATAGTGCTAATGCGGGTACAATTAATAATTTTTTCATAATTTTTTTTTAAATAGTTAAACATAATTTGAGATTATATGAACGCCCTACATGAGGGATTTCATAACTTTTTAAACGAGATAGATGAGGTGTATATTCGACGTTCAAAAGGTTTCTTACACCTATTAAAAGGTTTATTTTATTTGATTTTGAGCCAAATAATAATGAAGCGTTGATGATGGAATAATCATCTGTTGGACTTTCATTATTAGCAACTTTTTTTTGTGAAGAATTATAAATATGATCAAAAGAAACTTCGCGACAATTAAATATATTTTTATTCAAAAAATAATATTTGATTGAGGTCTGAAATGTATTTGCAGGCATTAATGGTAAAAATTGATCTTTAGAACTTTTTCCTTCCATAATTGATATTCTTTCCTCAATATGTAATTGGTGTATAAAGTGTGGGTGATAATGTATATTCATTTCAATTCCCTTTAATTGAACATTATCTAACTGTTCATATACATACAGTGGATTATTATTAATAATACTATCCTGCGGACTTAATATTATAAAATCATCAATATTATTATAAAAAGGATTTATAATAAGACCTAAATGCTCATCGGACCATTCGTAAGTAAGGTCTAGTTGATTCCCTTTTTCTTCAATAAGATCTGGATCACCTACTTCATAACGCTTAGTTGCATGATGAACTCCATCTGATAATAATTCAGAAATATGTGGTGTTCTAAAAGCTGAGGAGTAACTGAATTTTAATTTGTGATCATTAAATGTTTTTGAGAAACCCAAAGAAGTGCTTAAGGCATTAAAATCATTTTCAAATGAATTAGATTCAGCATTAATTTTTCTGTAATCGAAACGTGTTCCAAATAAAAAACTCCAATCGTTTACAACATAATCAAGGTTTGAGAACACGCCTAAGTCATTAGTTTTAGCGTCTGGAATTAGTTGAGATGTTGTTGGATTATTTTTATTATTTTGTATTGCACTTTGTGAGCCGAATGTCCAGCTAATAGCTTGATTTAATTGTTTAACATATGAAATATTAAGCTGACTTGATGATAATTCAATGTCATAATCTGCTCTAGTCCACTTTTCAAACTCTTGAAGTTTATTATTTGAATGTGCTAAACCTAATTTAAGAGTGTTTTCATTAAAAAATAAAATATTATCTAATGATATTATATGATTGTTTACTATTTGGGTTGGACGATTTTCATAACGATCTTGATTAGAGCTTGTTAACTGTTCAAGTGTTGGACTTGCGTCATGAGAATGAGCAGGAATTCCCATAACATTACTATTTAACTGATATCGTAAATTAATTATCCAATTACTAGTGCTATACCCAATGGCGGTTTTTATTGCTAAGTTATTATAACGAGAATTGAATAAATAATTGCCATTTGGCATTCTATAATCTGCAGCAGATCCATATTCTGCATAGGTGTTCATTCTAAGTTTATTTTTTGCCCATTTAGAAATAATTTGATTATTGTATCTCATTAAGGCTGACTCAAAGTTTGATACTAGTTTCAATTCGCACTGTCCTGAGGACACATAACTGTCGTCCACGAAGTACAAAGCTCCTGCTAAAGCATCGGCGCCAAACATAATTGATGCTGGGCCTTTAATTAATTCAACCTTACCTATTCCTAAATCTGTAAAACCTAAACCATGATCTCCTCCCCATTGTTGATTTTCTAGTCTGGCGCCATTTAAATAAGTTACAAGCCTCATTCCTGAAAGCCCTCTTACAGTAACTTTATTAATTCCAGTACCTGTTGATTTTTCATAAACACCAGGAATATATGTAAGTCGATCAACTAAATTTAAAGAGTTGTCATTAAAACTATTAATTGTTAAAGCGCTTAAAGCAATTACTTGATTTGAAGAAAGCTGATGATTAATTGCTGAGACTTCAACTTCATTAATTTCAACATGAAGCTTTTGCAGGGTAATACTAATCTTAGACTCAGTATTGTCAGTTTGATAAGAAAAGGTTTGATAGCCTTCTTTACTGAAAACTAAAACTGATTTAGGAGGTAAATCTATATTAAAACTGAATTCGCCATTAATATCTGTATTTGTAAGGATTCCTAAGGGATGAAGATAAACCTCTGCTAAGACTAAAGGTTCCTTTTCAATATTTGTAACAATGCCCTTCTGCTGTGCAAATGAAGCAACAGAAAACAAATAAAATAGTATTAAAATAATATTTTTCATAGTTTTGCAACAGCATTGCAAATATATGTTGTTTGCTTTAACCTCGCAACAATGTTGCATTTTTATGTTAGAAAAAAAACAAATTCGAAAAACCCCGTTTAGACTAGAGGTGCTTAAACTTTTTAAAGCATCTAAAAATGCTATTTCACTTAAAGAAATCGAAAAAAACTTAACCTCTTTTGATAGAATAACACTTTACCGAACCCTAAAACTATTCATTGAAAAAGGTCTTATACACGAGGTTTTACACTCTAGTGGAAAAAAGTATGCGCTTTGTAAAGAACAATGCGGTGAACATCAACACATGCACAATCATATGCATTTTCACTGTTCAAGTTGTAATGAATCATTTTGTCTTGACACACAAATTAGTAAATTAAACTTACCTGGCTATATCATTCAACAGGCCGACTTGAATGTTCATGGTATTTGCAAAGAATGTAACAATTAAGAATTTGATTGTCTATTACACTCTAAATTTTATTAGATAAAAATTCTAATTGACTTTGTAGCCGTTTAATAACCAATGCAACAATCCTTTTATTCAGCTCAGATAAATTTAATCTATAATAGCTATAATCTTCTAAGGTAAATAAGCCTACAATAGTGCCTAAAATCAAGCTTCTTAAGCGTTGGTTGGCAGATAATGCCTCTTGAATGTAACTCATCTTCTCATGATTAGATAATTTAAAAAAAACACCTTTATATTGTTTGACATAATCAATAAATATTTGAAGTAACAAATCATTTTGAAATTTAAGTATTGGTCGTAAAACATCGTTTTGAAATGTTTCAATTTCTTTGGTGTTTAAATCCTTGTCTAAAGAGTTTAAATTTGGACGAATAGCCAAAAGTAAGAAGGTTCTATCTTGCATATTATAAGTGTTTATACATGGTATAATGTGGGCCTATCCCTTCAATTTCATAAATTAGGCCTGTCTTTATAAAGCCAAGTGATTCGTAAAAGTCAATAGCGACTAAGCGAGCCTTGCACCATAACAAATCACCCCCTAACTTCTGAATATCTGCCATAGCTTGTATCATCATAGAACTTGCCAAACCTTGTCGCCTGTAATTTGGATGAGTTGCCATACCTCTTAAACGATATGCAACTAATGCTTCAAATTCTAAAATGGGCTCAGGGTAAAAAGTGGCAATAGAACAAACTTTTTGATTGATAATATTAGCATAATGAAGTGTTTGAAATTCCTTATCCCTATCATAATCAGTAAACTCTATTGGTAATCCAGGTCTAAGAACAAGGCTTCTTAAAGGACGTATGATTTCTACATCAACTTGCTGAATAGTCATAATACAAAATTAAGGATTTATAATATTGAATTGCGTATTTTTGTACTTTCTAAAAACGTCAAGATTTAAGATTATGGAAATTGTAATGATTAAAAAATTAGGTTGTGGTCCTTGTAAAAAGTTTGAACCTATAGTTAAAGCTGAAGCTGAAAAACGCTCCTTAAACTATAGACACATTATGCAAGAAGATATGCCCGAAGAAATAAGGCCACCATACTTCCCGTATTTCTATCTTTACAATGATGGCGAAGTTATTGAACACTGGGGTGGTACTAGTGATAGAAAACTTGAAAAGGTACTGGATAGAAACCTGAATAAATAGTCCCTATTTATTATAAAAAATATGCATCACTATAGCGTGAGGCAGGGTAATTACCGAAATAATAATAATAGAGAGAAATGGAATTGATATTCCTAGATATCCAAAGTAAGAAAGTGCTAATAGCACAGATGTAAAAAATATACTTAATAGGGAATAGGGCAAAAGTAATTTTAAAAACTCTACTAATCCAAAACTACCATCTTCGGACTTGAAGAAAAGATATTCCTGATTCATAACTCGTATAGAGTGTAGTACTACAAAGTAAAGTGTAAAACCTATAACAAAAGGAAAAAGAAAAAAGGTTAAATGAATGAGAGCTATTAAAAACAACTCGGACGATAGGCGTTTTGTGCTAATCTGCTTTTTAAAAAAAAGATAAATTAATAAAACTAATGTAGTAATATTAGTAATTGTGAAAAAATAAAAAAATATATCCTTGTTGTAGACTATGCTGAAATCTTGTGTGTCCTGAAAATAAGCTGTTATAGACGCTAATTCACTAATGTTATAATACATTAAAGTAGCCAAAAGTGCTAAGCCCCAAAACAAAAATAGTAATGGGTTAAAATTTCTTAAAGTTAGTTTGGCGTCGACAAATTGTGATTCTCCAAAATGAAATGCTGATAAAATGAGAAAAAATATAAAACTTATTATAGGGAATTTTAACCACAATATAACAAATAGAGCAATTAAGCCAAGATACAAGCCGTAAAACTTTATCTGTGTCATTGATTTTTTCTTGAAGAATAAAATATGGTCTATCGCCCCATGGGGGATACCAAATAACAAGATAAAAAATGAAGCGTAAACTAACTGTTGCTCTAAAGTAATATGACTATAAGCTTGAAAAATTACAAGCAAAGAATATAAGCAGACTAAGAATATAAATGTAAATCTATTCATAAGGGTTATTAAAATAAAAGCAGACTATACACTTGGTGCAAGTCTGCTTTTACAATTAATCAAATATTGAACAGATTATTTTGACTCAGAAGTAGCGATATGATAAACTACTAAACCAAATCCAATTTTATTAATAGCATCTGCTATATTATAAAATACATCTAGCATTTCTACATCAAATGCACCTGCTAGCCATCCTCCAGGCATACACATGTATCCTATTGGATAAATTGCCCAGCCGACTAATACGAACCAAGCCAATGTACGAACACCTTTTTTAACTACAGCGGAATCACTCTTTTCAGCCAATTGTGCGACTTCACCGAACCATGCAGAATGAAGAACATAAAGGTATCCTAGTGTAGAAATAGCTCCCCAAATAAATGAATGTTGTCCATCATAATTAGGATTTTCAAGGGCTGGGTTAAATGCTTCACCGATATATCCGGCAACTAACATCCATGCAGATGCAATAATTAGCTTCCACATTAAGCCTCTTGTTGCTCCAGCTGGCTTAGTTAATAAATAAAATTCTACACACATTAACGGAACCGTTAAGGTCCAATCTACGTATCTAAAGAAAGTTGGACTTTCTTGATGTACACCCCAGTAGTCTCTCATGTAGAGATAGTGTACAGCTGCAATACCTGTAATTAAAGCTGATACAAGCAAAGATAATTTCCACTTGTCGTCAACTCTACTTCTTTCAAAGAAGAAGAATACAGATGCAGCAAACATGGCCATGTAGCCAATAAAAAATGTGAAGCCAACATAATCGTCCGGCCTCATTAGTTGAATGTCTAAAAGCATAACTTGTTAATTTTAATTAGTTAGTGGTACAAATATATAAAAATGTATATCTTTTTTATATTTTTCCTATACAAAACCACGTTTTTTAATCTTTTTTTTTAATTATCAGATAAGAACAAAAAATAAAAAAAATCGATTTTTTAAAAAAAATTGCAATATTTAGAATAAATTTATGGCACTTTTTTAACCTTAACAATGAAATTTAAGTTCCTAAACACCAATAATAAGTTGAATTTTTACACCATTGAAGACTTCTCTCTAGGAGACATTCCTTTGTATGGCGATGCTGTTCCTGCTGGCTTCCCTTCACCTGCAGACGATTATTTAGATATGGACTTAAATTTACACGATTATTTAGTGCAACACCCCTCTGCTACCTTTTGTGTTAAAGCGATTGGTGATTCTATGGTAGATGCTGGAATTAAAAGTTCTGATGTTATGGTGATAGATAGAGCTTTGACGCCAAAAAACAACGATATTATACTTGCTGTTGTAGACGGTGAGTTTACCGTCAAGCGTATCAAAAAAAACGATGACGAACTGTATTTAATACCAGCCAATGAAAACTATCGCCCTGTAAAAATAACAGAGGATATGGACTTTCAGGTCTGGGGAGTAGTAACCTTTATTATACATAAGGCCAATGCTAGCACTAGCGGATTGTAACAACTTTTACGCTTCGTGTGAGCGTGTATTCCAGCCACACTTGGAAAACAAACCCATTGTGGTGCTTTCTAATAACGATGGTTGCGTAATTGCTAGAAGCAACGAAAGTAAAGCTCTTGGTATAAAAATGGGTGTCCCTGTTTTTCAAGTTAAAACCATCATAGAACAACACAATGTTCAACTCTTCTCCTCTAACTTCACCTTGTATGGCGATTTGTCTAAACGAGTAATGAATACTATCAAACAAGAAGTCAAGGCCATGGAAGTCTATTCTATAGATGAGGCATTTATGGACTTTAGCGGAGATGGTAACCCTTTAGAAAAAGGCATTGCTCTAAAGAAGAAAGTTCAACAAAATGTAGGCATCCCCATATCTATAGGTATTGCGCCTACCAAAACCTTATGTAAGGTGGCGGGTCTTATCGCTAAAAAGCATACCAAGTCAGGAGTATTTGTATTAAAAGATAAAGCAATTATAGAACGAGCCTTGAAATGGCTGCCAGTAGAAGAGCTTTGGGGTGTAGGTAGAAGACATGCTCGTAAGCTAAACGATGTTGGTATTAAAACAGCCTATGATTTGTGTCGAGCAGACGATAGTTGGATAAGAAGGCGCTTATCAGTAGTAGGCTTAAGAATGGTCAAGGAGTTAAGAGAAGTACCTTGTTTCCCTTTAGAAAAACAGGTTAGTAAAAAGAAAAATATCTGTACCTCACGCTCTTTTAATCAATGTATCGGTAATATAGAAGGGCTTAAAGAAGCTGTGAGTAACTATGCTAATAGATGCGCCTACAAACTGCGTAAACAACAAGGCTGCGCCTCTAGAATCAGCGTGTTTATTCATACCAATCCATTTAAACCAACAGATAAACAATATAAAGGGTTTACTTCTATAGTATTAGATACCCCTAGCAACGATTCTATAGAGTTAGTTCGCTTAGCCTTGAAGTGTCTAGAAAAAATATATCGCTCAGATTGTACGTATAAGAAAGCAGGGGTTATTGTTAGTGATATAAGTCCTCAACAACAACAGCAACTTAGTTTATTTGACACCTTAAATCGTCAAAAACACCAGTCTATTATGACAGCCCTGGATAATATTAACGATAAATTCGGAAAGGATAAGGTTCACTTAGCTATTCAAGGTTACGGCAGGCGGTGGAAGATGAAACAAGAACAACTCTCTCCTTGTTATTCTACTCGCATAGAAGATGCTCTGAAGGTGTACTTATAAATTATTCAACCTTAAACGCAAATTCTCTCGAATGTTCAGCCAAAACAAGTTAATGTCTGCAATATGGTAATCGTCACGTTTGTAAAAACGCAAAATCAAGCCTTTAGGACGTTCTACCCAAAGCATTCCTTGGTGATTTTTGACCGATAAAGAATGTGGATATTTTAATTTTCCAGAAGGAAATAATATCCCTTGATGCTTAGTATAATCGGATTGGACGTTAGATGATTTCCAATGAATAGGGTTGATACTTACTATAGAATCTCCAAAAGGGTTTGAAGGGTAAAAGCCCGACCTAAAACTACGCCAAGAAACAAAGCAATCGACTTGGCTTTCATTTTCACAAGCTAAAAAACTATCTGAAATAGTCGTAATGGGCATTCCTAATAAATAAGCCAGTTTTAATTGATAAGACATCTTTTCATCTACTAATATTACTTCTTTTAATAAACGCTCAGCGTGATTTGTTCCTTGACTATGTCCCGCAATAATGAAAGGACGGCCGTGATTCCAATGCTTCCAATACTTAAGGAAAGCATGACGAATATCAGAATAGGCTAAATGAAAGGCAGGGTACCCATTACTTAAATCGGTATAAGAATCTATATGCATTTGGCGATAATATGGAGCGTATAAACGAGTAAGACCAGCAAAGACGGAGGCTTGATTTTGTAGTAAATAATTTGTTCTACTAACATTTACAACAGAGTCCTCAAGACTAGCATTCCAATTATCACCAGAATAAAAGGAAGTAGGGTGAATATAAAAAACATCAACTTGAGAATTGTAGTCAAAAAGAGTATCCAAATAATTTTTGGGTAAAAGTTGTTTGGCATCATCTCTTAGAGGGTGAAAAGCCCAGTAAAATAGCGAATCATAAGAAGGAGCTGTAGGGCTTAGTGTAGCATCAAAATTCGTAATTGGCGATTGTAATCTTGGAGAACACGACCACATAAGAAAAATCAAAAAAAGTAATGAAAAAGGTGAGTACATCAACAGAAAATAATGGGTGCAAAGTTAACGTAATTAAGTTGATAGTTTAATTGTATTTTTACTCACTAAATTTAAACTTAAAATTTGAACCTAAAATTACATATCGGCTCGAAGACCTTAGACAAAAGCAAGTGGGAAATCATGCGTTCTGATAATTCATTCTTGTCCTTACCATTTAAATTAGCGTTTGAACAACACCATAAAAATAATATTAACCATCTGTTTTATGTTGCTGATGATAAGAATAATAACGCTATTGGTTACGCCCAAGAGTTTAAAATTCGAAGTGATAAGATTCGTGATTATCAGAAAAAGAATAAGTTGAAAATAGGTATAATTAACATGATTTTAAAGTTATTAAATCTAAAGGTTGTCGCACTTGGCAACGGACTAATGACTAATGTTTCTAATTTTTCAGCAGTTAAGCTTTTGAACAATGTTGATTTTTTTAACTCATTGTTGCTTCGTATACAAAAAGACCTAGGAGCAGATAAGTTCATTATTCCCGATCATTTTTTTAAAGAGTTGAAAGTCGAAGATCCTAATAAAGTTTTTCCTGAACTTATAAAGGTTATAGTAGACCAAGATATGCAACTAGAAATATCAAAAAATTGGAATGATTTTGAAGACTATACAAAATCACTCAAAAAAAAATATAGAAGTCGCTTGAAAAATGTAATGAAAAAGAGTGAAGGCATAAAAATTAAAGTATTGACACAAGCAGAACTTATAAGACATGCTAAAAAATTACAAGAGCTTTTTGAAAATGTACATCATAAGTCTGCCTTCAGCATAAGTCCGTTTAACACTTCTATTTATAAAGACTTAATAGATTCTGACGATCCAAAATGCCAGGTATTTGCTTACTTTTTAAATGATGAAATGATTGCTTTTTCATCTGAACTAAAAGATAATAATAACTTATATTCTTATTTTATTGGTCTAGATTATCGCTTTAATAAAAGTCATCGTTTATACGAAAGGATTCTTAACGAAACTATTAAATCAGCCATTA
>MDSY01027472.1_pt1 | contig 10298 bp, 10 predicted proteins | sample 811131 | NCBI WGS metagenome assembly MDSY01 (sample SAMN05326643, study PRJNA326480) | marine metagenome | isolation source: seawater | place: Atlantic Ocean: South West | collected 2010
CGCTTGAGTATCTTCTCGCTCACCCCAGGTTACACCGATACCCGATGCATTGCAGAGTATAGCCGACGCGGATTCGGGCATGCCTTCAATCGCTTCACCCAATCCCTCAGAGAACCCGTTTTCAACCTCTCCTTGAAACCATCGCCAACCGGAGAATAATGATTCCCACCCTCGCTGGCTATAGCGATGAATGACCCAGTGATCGGCCACTTTTAATCCCCTCCAGGGCAACCGATAACAGACCGTTTCCAACCGCACCTCGTCATCGCGGGCGTCGGGCCGTCGATGGAGTATCACTTGTATTCCCGCAGTTCTGGCGTAGCTACGTAGGTGATCGATGTGCTTTTGACGCGGCGAAGAGCGCATCCACAGCAATGGCGAAATTATCGTCAAGATGACCGCCGCTATTAACAACCAAATCATTGTGTAATACTCTGTAGCGATACCTGAAAAAATTGGCCACCGCTGGATTAAAAGGAGTTGCACGCTGTGTCAAGCTACCAACATATTCTCATCGGGCTCGACCTATCCGCCCAGTCGACCCAAATTGTCGATCGTGTCAATCAGCTATTCAGCGGCACCGTCTGCCGAGTGTCGCTATGCCATATTATAGAGCCAATTACCTTGGCATATGGTGCCGATATTCCCATAGATCTCACCGAGGTGCGCGCTCAACTCTATCACAACGCCGTGCAAGCACTCGACACGCTGACTCAATCATTGATGCTAGCGGATTCTCAACAGCATGTCTTAGTCGGTGATCCGGCGCATGAAATGCACCGTTTAGCAGAAGAATTAGCGGCCGATCTGATCGTCGTAGGCACCCACGGCCGGCACGGTTTATCGCTACTCTTTGGGTCCACCAGCACGCGGGTACTGCACGGCACCGGTTGCGATATTCTCGCGGTGCGAATCAATCAAGACGCCGGCGACAAGTAGATATCTGCTTGATGCCAAAATACGCATCATTTAAGATCTATGATTGGGTTGAATAAAGGTGATGATCGTTGATGCAGTCTCGTAACACGGAGAAGCCAAGTTCTCAGAAAGAAACACGGCGATCGGACAACCATCTAATGCTAGCCATACTGGGATGGACTCTGTGGTTTTTCGCCACACCATCTGCGGCCTCACTCCCGGTCTCCAACGCACCTGTAGAGACTCAACATGCTGATTTAACCGAGCAACGCGCACTCTACATCAAAGCGCTGCGGATGGTCGATCAGAGAAATTGGCGCAGCCTGCGCAGCCTGCGCGAGGAACTCTCTGACTACCCGCTTTACCCCTATCTTCAATATGCCGATCTAACCGCTAATATGAGTGTGCCGCGACGCGCTGAGATCACTGACTACCTCGATCGTAACGCCGATTCCGTGCTCGCCTATCGACTCCGATCCAAGTGGCTGGGGTATCTCGCCAAACGCGGTCAATGGACCAATTACCTCACTTATTATCGGGACGAAGAGGCCACTACTGCGCGCCGCTGTCAATTCCATATCGCCCAATACCACCGCCAACAACGCGCCGCTGCGATTGCCGGTGGACTCGAATTATGGACCGTCGAAAACTCGCAACCGCGCCAGTGCAATGCGCTTTTTGACATTCTGATCCGCCACGACAAAATTGACGATCAACACGCTTGGCAACGCTTTCAATTGGCATTACTGGCCGGCAACTATTCGCTAGCCCGCTATACGCGAAACTTTATGACCGCGCCAGCAACAAGGCGCCGCGCCGAAACGTTTTACCAACTCGACCGGAAAGCCACTTCGTTTAACAAGGGCCTCGACTCACTGGCAGACGAGCCTCAAGCCGCTGCCATCGTCGCCCGAAGCCTGCGCCATACAGCTGCGCGAAATCCTCAACAGGCGATTAAAAACTGGCAACGCGCGCAACAACGCATAACGTTGACCGATACCGATACAGCTGCGCTGATATCTGCGCTGGTGAAAGGTCTGATTAAAGTTGGCGACCAACAGCAGGCCGACACCTATCTGCAACAACACAGCGCCATCATCAACACTCACCGTGACGGCGATGTCATCGAATGGCGTATTCGCCACGCGCTCAAGGCGCAGAATTGGCCCGACGTGCTGCGCTGGATCGATGCGCTCTCCGCCAAACGCCAACAGCGCAGTGCTTGGCGCTATTGGCGGATTCGCAGCCTCGAAAACAGACCGCAATCAGAATCCAACCATCGCCTCCAACTGACTCGGGAACTGGCGTTAGAAAGAGATTTTTACGGCTTTTTGGCCAGCGAAAAGCTGCAGCAAAAATACAGTTTCAATCATCGGCCATTACAGGTCGATGAGGCCACGAGCGCGCGAGTCAGCGCCATACCAGCGCTGCTGCGCGCGCGCGAATTGTACTTTCACGAATTTATCATCGAGGCCAATCGCGAGTGGCACGCGGCGACGCGTGAATTTGTCCAAGTCGAATGGCTGGCCGCTGCCAGCCTCACCCATCAATGGCAGTGGCACAGCCGAGCGATTATGGCCATGGCTCGAGCCCAATACTGGGATGACATCGTCATCCGCTTTCCACTGGCCTATCAGACTTCGCTAGTGCGCGCGGCACAATCCTCGGGGGTTGCCAGCGCGACTCTATTCGCCATCGCCCGACAAGAAAGTGCTTTTGAACGACGCGCAACTTCGAGCGCTGGCGCTATAGGGCTGCTGCAAATTATGCCGGCTACGGCCCGAGAAACGGCAAGAAAGTTTGCAATTCCATACCGAAATAAAATGCAATTACGCGCTATTGAAACCAATCTACCCATTGGTTCACAGTACTATAAGAGCCTGTTAAGGCGTTTTGACAACAATCGAATACTCGCAACGGCGGCTTACAACGCAGGCCCAGATCGCGTCGCCAAGTGGCTCGCAAGAAGTCGAGGCGAACTGCCGTTCGACATTTGGGTAGAACTCATCCCGTTTAAAGAAACCCGTGGTTATGTCACCAATGTCTTGATGTACTCGGCAATCTATTCCCACCGTCTCGGTATCAACACGCCGATGCTCCAAGCGAGCGAGCGCGAGCGGCTTTTATAACACTAGTAAACCGGAACCTACCATGCTCATTGATATAGGCGCCAACCTATCGAGTCAGCGTTTTGACGGCGATATTGCCGAGGTCTTGCAACACGCGAAAAATGCCAATCTAGAAAAGATCGTCATCACCGGTACATCCATAGCCGAAAGCCAGGCAGCAATCGATCTATGCACCACCCATACGGCAGATTTTCCAGATATGTTGTACGCAACTGCCGGTATACATCCGCATTCGGCCGACCAATTTGATCCGAAATCGACGCCGATGAGTCTACGCCGTCTCGCAGCGCACCCGTCAGTGGTTGCCATCGGCGAAACTGGACTTGATTTTTTCCGTAATCTGGCAGCTCCTGCCGTCCAACAGCGCTCATTTGAAGCGCACTTAGAACTTGCCATCGACCTCGTGATGCCGCTTTTCCTGCACGAGCGCAATGCCGCAACCAGGCAGCTGGAAATACTCAAGGCCCACAGGGATCAATTCCATAGCGCGGTCATCCACTGCTTTACGAGCGACCGAAAAACCCTCTACAAGTATCTCGACTTGGACTTGCATATCGGTATTACCGGTTGGGTATGCGACGAGAGACGCGGTCTCGACCTGCAAAAAATTATCGCAGATATTCCCCTAAATCGACTCATGGTAGAAACCGACTCACCCTATCTACTGCCACGTAATATGGCTTTTTCGCCGAAAAATAATCGCAACGAACCAGCTTTTTTACCCTGGGTAGTCGCTGGCATAGCCGCTCACAGACCCGAATCTGAAGCGCAAATCATCACTCAAACCGGCGCCACGGCCCGGCAGTTCTTCAGGATCTAACCCCCTAGACAGACTGGCGCTGAGTGCTTCGACGTTTAATCGCAGGCGACTAAAGCACTATCGGGTAGCTCTCGCGTAACGCGAACATCATTGATAGTAATTGTAAACGGCTCTGAGCTAACCAGCACCAAGGGTGAGGTGATGCGGTTAAAATCCACTCCGGCAGATGCAAAACACTTCAATGGAATACCAGCACGAACCCATTGTCCTTCTGGGACCGCGCTATAAAATGCCGTCATATCGATCTTACCGGAACATGGATAACCACAGTCCATACGTTGATCGACACGCCCCTCGGGATGCTTATCCACCTTAAACGTGGTTACGAGTGCGGCATTACTATCCAGCAACATATTCCAATCGACGATTGAATCGGCGCGCCAATAAAATTGGCTTTCCTCACCACCGAGCCATTCAATTTGTCGCGAATCCTCTTGCAACTGACCATCGACTCGCGTCACCGAAATCCCACCGAGGAGCGATGTAGTTTGTGCACTAGCAACCTTGACGCCCCAGTTGCGAGAATCACCGACAAAGGCACTGAACGGTTTGCGCGTGGTGGTATTAAAGATCACTGCAGGCATGCTAGCGGGTTCGTCCCGAACTACCTCGATCAAAGTAGACGGCATATTTTTACTCGGACTAGCGTAGTTCAGGCCGTAGCCTCGCTTAAATAGGTAACTCGACACCGGCAAGTCGGCGCTGTATTGATTGACCGCAACCTTGGGCCAGTTGAAGGGAAGTCGACCGGTAAAATCAAAGCGCGGCTTGCCCTTGCGATTCGCCACCAGCACATCGGCCAGTCCACCGCCCTCACTACCGGGTAACCATGCCACCACGAACGCTTGAGACTGGTTTAAAAGCGCATTGACCAACAGCGGCCTACCGGTTAAAAATACCGCGACCACCGGAATGTTCTCGGCGCTCAACCTGTTCAATAACGCTGTGTTCGATTTAACCTGTTCACGGTAGAGCAAATCATTCATATCGCCGACGCTCTCGGCGTAGGGCTCTTCACCAAATATCACTACCGCCACATCCGGCCGGCGTCGCCATCGATCATTTTGAGTCAATTCGACCGACCCACCAACACCTTCGATAGCTCGCTTTAATCCCGTATATAGCGAAGTCGCACCAGGAAAATCGCCCTCCTCATTGTCAGTTCCCTGCCAGGTCAGCGTCCAGCCACCCGATTGCTTACCGATATTATCCGCACCATCCCCGCCAATCAGCACCCTACCGCCTCGTATTGGCAATAGTCCATCGTTGTTTTTCAATAACACTAACGACTCGCGCACCGCGCTGCGAGCTAATAAGCGATGTTCATCCGCGCCGATGACCGAGGTCACACCCGCTATCGGTCGCGCCGAAGGTCGCTCTTTATCAAATAGACCCGAGCGCAACTTAACCCGTAAAATACGCCTTACCGCGTCGTTGATACGTGTTTCAGAAATCACACCCGCGCGAACCTGACGCAGCGTATTATTCAGGAACGAACGCCACTTTTCCGGCACCATGATCATATCGACGCCCGCATTAATAGCCGCAGCACAAGCGTCGTCCGAGCAACCTTTAACCTGCCCATGTCCATTCCAGTCGCCGATCACAAAACCATCAAAGCCCAACTCGCCCTTGAGCAAATCGGTTAATAATCGTCTATTACCGTGCACCTTGTCGCCATTCCAACTATTAAACGACGCCATAATGGTCTGCACGCCCGCATCGATAGCGGATAGGTATCCGGCACCGTGCAATTCCATTAGTGTTTCCAAGTCGAGACGGGTGTCACCTTGATCGACGCCACGAAAGGTGCCGCCGTCACCAATAAAGTGCTTCGCCGTCGCGATCATATGCAACGGCGTATCACTCGACACATCGCCCGCCCCCTGCAGCCCCAAAACCATGGCTTCAGCGTAGCGGCGCACAATATCCGAATCATCGCTGTAGCTCTCGTAGGTACGGCCCCATCGGTTATCTTTAGCGACAGCTACGGTGGGCGCAAATATCCAATCGAGCCCGGTGACTGCGACCTCACGGGCGGTCGCCTCACCAATTTTTGTTATTAAATCAACATTATTGCTAGCCCCAAGCGCTATGTTGTGAGGGAACAGCGTTGCGCCGATGACATTGTTGTGGCCGTGGACTGCGTCGGTCCCCCAAATAATCGGAATGCCGGCTCCGCCATCGCTGGTGTCCAAAGATGCGCGATGGTAGGCGTCGGCCATTTCCAACCAATCGTTGGCGGTAGAGTTTTTACCGGCTGGCCAGGTACCGCCTCCATTAAGTACCGACCCTAAGTGGTATTTGGCAACATCACCGGGGGTCACGTGCGGTATATTACCCTGTACCATCTGGCCGACTTTTTGCTCGAGTGTCATGTTTGTTAAAAGAGCATCAATGCGCTTCTCAAGCGCACCATCCGTCGCCGTGATCTCGGCGCCAGAGACGCCGCTCAGCAACACCATTATCAGGCCCAAGACTCGGTGCGTTTCAGAGCCGCGCACAGACCGCCACATTTTTTTCATTTGTTACTCCAGCCATATCAATAGTTACTGCCACCGCTTCGATCACGTTAAAACATCCGCGGTTTTGTACCGAGTGATAAAATTCAAACGAAACCACTAGCAAACCACTCATGAGTCAAAAGTATCCGCTCAGACCACCACGAAATTATACGTTAATGGGTAGATAGCGTGTTCCATGGTTTCAATGAATTCACGCGGCAGCCAGTAAAGATTGACACGCCCAAGATTGGGTTGGAAGAGAGTATGCGACAGTGTGAAGTTTAGCTGCGACCAATGGGGCGAGCGACGTACGCCCATCCATCACTAACCTGCATCGCAAGAACGCGACGCACTTAATTGGCTACGGGTGTCGGCCACCCTACCTGGCCAGATGCGACCGGCCGCATCGATTAATCTTTGAACAACGCGAGCACCGGCTGCCGGTAATTACGGCTGACCTTAATCGCCTCACCATTTTTCAAAAATAGCATACTGCCGCCCTTTTGCAGCGATTTAATAGTCACCACACGGCCTATATTAACCACCGTAGAGCGATGAACACGAGCGAATAATCGAGGGTCTAATTTCGCCATTAAATCTTTCATAGTACTGCGCATAATATGCGTCTTGCCGGCGCTGTGTACGCACATATAGTCGCCCGCAGCGTCCACCCAATCGATATCTTCAAGAGCAATAACGGTGACAACTCCAGCATCTTTTATCACCAATTTATTCGCTAAGTTAGCGGAAACTTCATCAGAGTCGCGATTTAATTTCTCGGAAATATCACTGATTGCACCAATCAGAGGTGTTTTAAAATCGTTGTCTAGCGACGTTAAACTATTTTGCAAGCGATCTATGGCTCGCTCTACCGCACGATGGATGCGCTCCGGATCGATCGGTTTAAGCACATAGTCCACTGCGTGCAAATCAAACGCATCGATTGCGTAGAGGTCGTAGGCCGTGACAAAAATGACCATTGGCATGACATCCGACTGCAGCGCCTTGACCACCTCGAAACCGTTAACGCCGGGCATCTGAATATCCAAAATGATCAATTCGGGCCTGAGATCATTTGCCATAGTCACCGCCTCGCGACCGTTACTACAGCAACCGATCAAATCGACATCGGCGTGATCGGCGAGAATATCGCGCAGAAACTCTACCGCTAGCGGTTCGTCATCGACCACGATTGTCTTTAGCTTTTTCATCTGCCCACCGCCCAGTTTGCCGATCCATCGCAGTCAGCGTCCTCCAGGCGCACCGGAACAATGGGAATACGCATCTCGACGCACAATCCACCGCAATCGGCCGGGGTTAATTGAAATGCATATCGATCGCCATAAAAATTCTCCAATCGATCGATCGTGTTTCGCAAACCCACGCCGGTTCGTGCATCGGCATCCAGTTCGAACATATTTCGATTCGCCAACTCGACACCACCGCGCCCGGTGTCGAGCATCTTTATCACACAGCAATCTCCAACAAGCCTAGCAACGACAGTGATTTTACCGCCAAATTCCTCCGGTGCTATAGCATATTTAATCGCATTTTCGACCAATGGTTGTAAAATCAAGCTCGGGATCTGGACATTTAGAGCGTCTTGGTCAATGTCAAACTGCAACTGCAAACGCTCGCCAAAGCGGGTTTTTTCAATGTCTAAATACAATCGTACCGCGATCATTTCCTCTTCTAAAGTGACGCTTTGTATCGGGTCATTGTCTAGGGAATAGCGCAAGAAATCACTCAATTGCACGATCATCGCGTTCGCGCGGAGTGCCTTTTTTGTCCGCACCAACGCCGAGATAGCATTCAGTGTATTAAACAAAAAATGTGGGTTCAGTTGATAGCGCAACATTTTTAACTGGGCTTCGCGAGCGACCAATTCTGCCCGCGAACGCTGCAATTGGAACTCCTTATTTTGCGCCTCTAACCGAAGTAAACTCTCATGCTCCGACTGCAAGAGTTGGTAGTACTTAATGCCGTGATAAAGCGCCGCCCATCCGATGAAAATCAATATCGAGCCCCAAAGCCAGCCGCCAAAATCGGACCACAACCCAGTCTCCACCGTCATCGCCATAAAGGTCGCGAGGCGCAACACCGTCCAACTTATCGAGGCCACCAAAATTCCGATCACCAGCATGGTCAGTCGATACACTGCTGACCTTTCCCAAACCGCTCGGAACAGCGGCCGAAGCGGCCAAGACACGCAAACACCAAGCAGTGATTGCAGCGCCGTGTGGAGGATATAGTTAAGCTGCTGCTGATTGTACCAAAGGGTTAAACTCAAAAAACTAATCAACATCAGTGCGATCCAGCCAATCGCCTGCAGTAACCAAAACTGGCGGTCGGTGCTGGAGTATACCCATTGCCAGAACTTCCAAGCGGATAGTGTCGTTTCCAATCTAGGCTCCCGTAGAGCAGTATCGATTATAAGTTACTCTCCTAAACTGCATGGTGATGGTGTTTAATGTACCAGCCAAGAGCGCTTGTCGCCAGTTCCTTTGATCACGCGAGTTATTGTCGGCGCTGTTGGCCGGCGCAGCGACGCCAATCATGGCCCTCTAGAGAGTTTTACAATGAACCCAATGCACGGTATCAATCACCATGGCATTACGCTTTTACGGGCCGCCGACCCGCGGGTCAGACGCATTCGCCGGTCGCTGCCAAAAGCCTCCGCGCACGGCAACAAAATTTGGCGTTCAAGCTTGGCAATTATGGATTATTCTATCGACAACCCACTGCCCACCCGCTCTAGAGTACTCGACATAGGCTGCGGTTGGGGCGCGGTCGCGGTGCATCTGGCCAAGCATTTTGACGCCGACGTTACGGCGCTCGACATCGACCCCCGAGTCGGGCCGCTGGTAAAATTGCACTGCGACATAAATAGTTGTCGTGTCAACTTTGTCGCTCGCGACCTGGCGACGCTAGGTCGCGACGAAGTGGCTAGTTACAACTGGTTGGTCGGCGCTGATATTTGCTTTTGGGACGCAATAGTCGAACCATTATTTAATTTGATTGCTCGTACAGATGAACCCAAACGACCGTCTATTTTAATTGCGGACCCCGGCAGACCGCCATTTTGGGAGTTAGCCGACCTCTGCGTGGCGGAGTTTGGCGCTGAAGTCATCAGTCGTAATAGCTACACGCCCCGCCGAGTGCAAACCTTCTTTTTACGCATTGAGAATAATTAATTCAGTGCCCTGTCTTCTTATTTGGCAGGACAGAGCACTTGCGCGCGCCGTAATCTGCCTATACAACCCCATTGTGACCACTGACCACGCCGCGACACTCAATCCATGCCAGTGCCCGGCCGTTAGTCGAGGGATAACTACTACTGAAATTTTTTATCAGGTACCCAAGGGGTATTTCCGCCAATCACGCGAACGGCAATCAAGAAACGCTGGTCCGCCGACCAACTTGCCGCCACGCAACCTTACGATCGAGGCCCACTCAAACCTATCTGCCGCGAAATCCAAAAGCCGTTGACCCGATATCTGGGTGGCTATACACCTGTCTATCACCTGCAGTTTAGCCCTTGCTCCCGCCACCCAAGCAATCTGGCGAGTCGGGTGACAGGCGATTTTTTTTCTGCCATTCCGCCGGCGTATAAGTGTGCAGAGCAAGCGCGTGAACCGGCCCCGCAAGTTGTTCCGCGAGCAGCGCATAGACCATCTGATGGCGCTTGACCGGGCGCTGCTTGACGAATGCCTCACTTACCAACACCAACTTAAAGTGGGTCTCAGAGTTTTTAGGCACGGCGTGCATGTGGCTCTCATTTGACACTTCGAGGTGTTCCATCAACAACTCCTTGAGGGCAGCGACAACGCTCGCTTCTACCGGGCCCACGGCTTAAAGCCCCGCCACTAGATTGATCATCACACCCGCGGCGACAGCCGAGCCAATCACCCCGGCCACGTTTGGCCC
>MDSY01049821.1_pt1 | contig 10297 bp, 10 predicted proteins | sample 811131 | NCBI WGS metagenome assembly MDSY01 (sample SAMN05326643, study PRJNA326480) | marine metagenome | isolation source: seawater | place: Atlantic Ocean: South West | collected 2010
GAAGAGTTAATATATTGGGGAATAATTTTCCTATTTTATCTATTTTCTGCCTACAGAAGTAGGCAGAAAAAGGTAGAAACTGAAGAATTTCAAGTTCCAGAACCATTACCGCAAACAGAAAATAAAACTTCAAAAACAGATTTTAATATTTTTGAATTTTTAGATGAAGCAATGGAAAAATCTGCGGCAGAGTTAGATGATAGCTTAACTACTGATTTTGTTGAAACATCAGAATATAACTCTCCTGTTTCAAGTCAGTCAAAACAATCAATTCAGCCTAACTATGCTCAAGTAGGTGACTTAAATAATATTAATAAACAGAATTCAAAGAGTTCTTATAATATAAAAGATAACCATCTAGATCATTTACAATCTCGTATCATTACAAAGCAGATTTCAAGTCATTCTGAACAAAAATTATTAACATTACAACAAAAGTTAAAAAATAAACCAACCAAATTAGCAATCGTTATGCAGGCAATTTTTGATCCACCTAAATCACAGGGGATATAGATGAAACTTTTAATTATGGGACCACCTGGAGCAGGTAAAGGAACCCAAGCAAAAATTTTAGCAAAGAAATTTAACCTGGTCCATTTATCAACAGGTGATATTCTTAGAAAAGAGATTCATAAAGGATCAGAAGTAGGGCTTAAAGCCCAAACATATATGAATGCCGGTAATCTTGTTCCAGACGACATTTTGTTAGAAATGATGCAATCAACATTAACTGAATTACAAGATTCAGGAGTTATTCTAGATGGTTTTCCTAGAACAATTCCTCAAGCTATTGGTTTATCAAAAATTTTTCAATCCCTTAATCAAGCAATTGACAATATTATAAATATTGAAGTTGATAAAGATGTTTTAATCAGAAGGCTAGTTGAAAGAGCAAAAAAATCAGGAAGAGCAGACGACACAGAAGAAGTGATTGTTAATCGTCAGAATGTATATTTACAGCTCACAGCGCCTCTTATTGAATTTTATCAAAGTAATATTATTAATATTGACGGCGATGGATCAATCGATCAAGTCACAGCAAGAATTTTAAAACGTATTCCATAATGAAGATAGTTGGAATTACTGGTGGAATAGCATCAGGGAAAAGCACAGTCTCATCATATCTAGAAGATAAGTATAAGGCATACATTTTTGATGCGGACAAAGAAGCAAAAGCACTTTTAAAATCAACATTTGTAACAGATAAAATCCTTAAAGCGTTTCCAAACCTCAAAGATTTATCTACTATATCTATAGCCCAGGAAGTATTTAAGAACTCAGAATCACAAATAAAAATAAATAATATTATTCATCCTATTATAGGTGATTTAATATTAGAAAAAATTAATGAAAAAAAAGATTTACATAATCTTTTTGTTATAGATGCTGCACTGATTATAGAATCAGGAATATTTAAACAACATCAAAAGAGTGGTGCAATACTAATTTTAGTTATATCAGAAAAAGAGTTAAGATTAAAGCGAGCTAAAGATAGGGATAATTTATCATTTAAAACAATTTTAGATAGAATTTCATTACAAATGAAAGATGATGAAAAGATTAAATATGCTGATTTTATACTTGAAAATAATTATTCTAAATCAGAGCTTTTTAGCAAAGTTGACAAAATATTAGAAAAAATTAATGAATAATTTATTTAAAATATTATTTCTATCTATTTTTATTTTTCATTGCTCATCTGATGCAGGTTCTGAAAATATTTTAACAGACAACAATGGGGACGGTAGTAGCAATACGGATTTTAATGGAGGTAGTAATGAGTCGACATCAGAATTAACTGTAGAGTTAGTTTCAACATATAATAATCAAACCGCTTCATTCTCAACACTTTTTGACGGTTTTACAAGAAGTTTTATAGTTCATACGCCTCCATATTTTGATTATCAAAATGAAACACTTCCATTATTGTTTGTTTTGCACGGATATACAGGAAGAGCTCCCTCCATTAGAGATTATTCTGGATTTGATCAAATTTCCGATGTTGAAAGATTTATTGTTGTATATGTACAGGGAACCTCTGATATCTATGGAAATGCAGGTTGGAATGCAGGTAGCTTTGGAGCATTTACAACAGTTGATGATGTGAGCTTTTTTAAGGCATTAATAAAATATTTCACAAGTAATTATAATATTGATATTTCAAAAATATTCTCAGCAGGTATGTCTATGGGAGGATTTATGAGTTATCGTCTTGCATGTGATATAGAAAATATAAATAGTATAGGATCTGTAACTGGATCTATGGGTGCATATACTGCATGTAACCCTCAAAACAAAAAAAGTATAATACATTTCCACGGTGAAGATGATAATGTAGTACCATATAATGGAGGAGACTGGCTTTATTCCGCAAATGCAGCACATGAATTTTGGAAAAATCATAATAATTGTAATGAACAATCTTCAATAATTCTTCCAGATTATAATGGTGATGGACAAAATACAACAAAGCTTCGATCTTATAATTGCGATGATAATACAACAGTTGAGCTTTATTCGTTAGAGGGAGAAAGCCATACTTGGTTTAAGCGCAGTTGGGGACATGACATAAATAGCTCAGAACTTATTTGGCAGTTTTTTAAAAATCAACAATGATAACAAAAGATCACATTACCTTTTTATCTAAAAGAGATAAAATTTTAAAAAAAATAATAGAAAAAAATAAAACACCTAAAATATCAAGATCTAAAGATTATGTCCTTGATTTATATAGATATATAATTTTTCAACAAATATCTACTAAAGCTGGAAATAGTATTTATAATCGTTTTCTACATTACTATAATGAAAACAAAAACAATATTTCTTCTTGGAGTCATCAAGAATGGAAAAGCATTGGATTATCGAATCAGAAAAAAAATTATATTGAAAATATTTTTAGATTAAAAAATGAAGTATATGATTTAAAACAAGTGAGTGATATAAGTACAATCTATAAAAAACTTATTCAAATTAAAGGAGTTGGTGATTGGACAATTGATATGTTTTTAATTTTCTCAAAAAATAATCTTGATATTTTCCCACAAGGAGATTTGGCATTAATTAATGTGATTAAAAAAGAGTATCAAGTTGATTGTCATAATAAAATTAAAGACATAGCTAATCAGTGGTCACCATACAAAACTATAGCAACTCTGTATCTTTGGGAGTCGCTTAATGATGATTTCCCTAATTAAAAAAGCTCATTTGTAAGGCAATGAACTGAACCACCACTTAAGTTAAACTGAGATACGCTAGTAGAATCAAAAATTACGTTATTTGATAAAGCAAAATCTGATATCTGCTTTTGATTTAAGTTTTTGCTACTAATAAACAATCCTGGTAGTGTAAGGCCATTCATTGCCGTTCTAAAGCTTAATGATGAATTGATGTCTTGATGTTCAATTTCTATCAGTTCCCATTGATTTGATTTGCAAATATATCTTAAATCATTTATTTCATGATCACTGAATACTTCACGAGCACATATTATCCCAATACAATCATATTCATTATTAAAAATGGGAGAAATTGAAGTATCTAAATGATACCCGTTTGAATTTATAATGTGAAGGTTAGATATATTAAGCTTTTCCGCCATCTGTTCTGCCCCTGTAAGGTTATTTCTGCATTGACCTGCCAATAGAATATTTTCTTTGGGGAGGAAAAAAAACTCTCCACCTTCAGCTATACAATTCTCATCCAGAAAGGAAACCTTATATTGTAAATCATTTAAAGTGGAGATAACATATTCTCCTTCATTCATTCTTTCTGAAAGCTTCATATTACACATCACAATATCTTTATTTTTATTGCAGAGAAAATGATCGCGCATAAACACAAAGTCATATTTTTTATTTGTTTCAAGCTCAGATTTAAAGGGAATAATTATTGTTTCAAGAGAATGTTTCTTAAGTATTTCAATTAAATTATCATGTTCTTTTTTTAATAGTTTCTGGTTAGGTATTGCACCATTACTCATCATATCGTTATCATGATATGCTACTATTCCATTATTCCACCATCCATTATTTGGAAGAGAGCTGATAGCAATTTTTATTTTTTTTAACTCATTCATTTTCAAAAACTTACAATTTTTAAATTAACTTTATAAGATTAAATTATATCAATGAATAAAGATATTTTAACAGTAAAAGATCTAAACAAATATTTACCTGCTTTAAAAACAGAGATTGATATTCATTTTCAAGATAAGCTCAATGAGGGATTATTTAAAGTAGATGCATTGGTTGGGTTAAATAAGATTCCAAGCGAGTCAATTGATTTGATTGTAACTGAGCCAGCATTAGATCCTACCGGTGGAATGTCTTATTCATCTTATATTGCTTGGATTGAAAAATGGGTCTCAGAATGTAAAAGAGTTTTAACAAAAAGCGGTTCAATCTATATTATATGTCCTTGGGAATCTTCGTCTCTTTATCACTCGGTACTTGGAAAAAATTTTATCATTCAATCAAGAATTACAGCTGAAAGACAAATAGAAAATACCGAACTCTCGCAATGGAAGAACAAAATATCAGATATTTGGTTCGCTACCAAAACAAACGACTATATTTTTAATCAAAATTATATTGTAAATGGGAAAAATATAAATAACCCTAAACCAGAAGAAATTAAAGACAACCTATGGTTTCATCTTGATTATGAGGAAATAGTGCATAGAATAGTTAAGGCCAGTAGTTTTAAGCTCAACTGGATTCTTGATCCATTTATGAATGTAGGGGCTGTTGGTGTAGTTGCTAAAAAAAGAGGAAGAAGATTTATAGGTTTCGAAAATAATCAAGACCAAATTCTTCTTGCTATGAAAACAATTAATGAAAGAGAAAAATAATGCTAAAACAGATTGAAAAAGATATGATGCAGGCACTCAAGAGTAAGGATAGAGAAAAAGCAGGAGCGTTAAGGCTTTTAATATCAAAATGCAAAAACAAAGCTATTGAGGTCGGGCACGAATTATCAGACGCAGAGGTAATTAAAGTTCTCCAAAGTGCAGCGAAACAGCATAAAGAGTCTATCAGAATGTATAAAGAAGGAAATAGAGATGATTTAGTGGAAGCTGAAATGAATGAATTACAATTTGTAGAATCATATTTGCCATCTATGATGAGTGAAGAGGAGGTTAGAAATTTAGTAAAAAATATTGTTGCTGAAGTTGGAGCTTCACAAATGTCAGATTTTGGTAAAGTAATGCCTCAGGTGATGAAACAGGGCGCTGGAAAAGTAGATGGGAATTTAGCTCAATCTATCGTTAAAGAATTACTTTCTTAAGTATGATAATTGATATCCTTTTTTTAATGATATTTCTCATAATGGGAGTGTTTGGGTTAAGAAAAGGATTCGTTGAATCGTTTACTGACTTTTTAAATCTTGTTCTAAGTATAGTAATCGCATTATTCTTTTATGTAGACTTATCATTCTTTATTTCTCAATATATTTCTATTAATTCAACTATTATCATATTTTTTTCTATTGGACTAATTTTTTTAATATCTCTGGTTATTTTAAGGTTGCTAACTAGTCTATTGTTATTTCTATTTGATGGAAGCACCTCATCACATAAGATAATAAATATGATTTTAGGTTTTATGCTCGGAGCATTTAAAGGAGTAATAAGTCTAGTATTCTTTACAGGTATTGTTGAAAAGTTCATTTCAGTCAGGATTTACGAAATTTTATTTGAACAGTCTAAGATTCTTGTTTTACTGGAACCTATCAAAGATTATATTTTTAGTTAATGAGAAGAATAGCGCAAGAAACAATAAATAGAGTCTTAGAAGAAGTTAATATCTTTGAGGTTATTTCACAGTATGTTGATTTAAAAAAAAGAGGTAAAAACTACTTTGGATTAAGTCCATTTAGATCAGAAACAAAGCCGTCTTTTAGCGTCGCTCCTGATAAAAATATGTGGTATGACTTTGGTTCTGGCCAAGGAGGAAATGCAATACAATTCATTATAGAATATGAAAAAATTAGTTTTGCTGAAGCTATTCGTTCACTTGCTGAAAAATATAATATTGAAATAATTGAAGTTGGCGATGAACAACAAAGTAACTTATATGATCAGCTTTATGAAATTCACAATCTTGCAAATCTATTCTTTATAAACAATTTATCCTCAAAAAAAGGAGTAAAAGCAAAATCATATATGAAAGATAGATTTTTTGATGATTCAATCATGAAAAATTTTTCTATTGGTTTTGCAAATGATTCTTGGAATCAACTTTATAATGAATTCAAGGATAAGTTTGATAACGAAGTTATCGAAAAATCTGGTTTATTTTCTAATAGCAAAAAAGGGTATATAGATAGGTTTAGAAACAGAATAATGTTCCCATTTTTTAGCCCATCTGGGAAAGTCATAGGCTTTAGTGGAAGAAGCTTATCAGAAAAAGAAGATGTTAAATATCTTAACTCACCTGAAACATTGTTATTCAAAAAAAGTAAAGTTTTTTATGGATCATACCAAACAATGCCAGAAATTCGTAAGCAAAATTATGTACTTTTAGTTGAAGGGCAGACAGATTTTTTAAGGCTATATGAAAAAGGTTTTACCAATGTTTTAGCAACATCTGGTACCGCATTTTCTTCCAAGCACGCAGCAGCATTAAATAAGTATACAAATCGTGTTGTACTTACTTATGATTCAGATAACGCTGGAATAAATGCTGCAATAAGAACTGGATATATTTTAATGCAAAATGGTTTTGAAGTAAGAGTTCTTGATTTGGGGAATGAACTTGATCCGGACGATTATTTTAAATTAAAACAGAATAATCATACTTCTTTTAAACAACTTATTAAAGAAGCAATACATCCAATTAATTATATCATTATTAAAAAGAACATTTTATCTAAAGGGGCATCCGATCGATCAAAGTTTCTAAATGAATCAATAGAAGAAATCAATTTGGTAAAAGATGTTATTATCAGAAATGATTTAGTCAAAAGATTATCTGATGAGCTTGGAGTAATTGAAAGTGAGATTTTAAATCGATTTGATCGAATTTCAACTAGAGAGATTAAAAAAGATAAAGCTAGCAATTCAGATGAAAAATCTATAAGAAACTTTGATTCTAAATCTGATATTACTCAGTTAGAAATATTAAAATTGTTAATTCATAATGCAGAATTAGTTGACAAAATCACTATATCATTATTTGATAATAAACTTTGTTATAATATCGTTAAGTCTATTAAAGATAATAAAGGATCATATAATAATGTTGCTCAACTTCTTGAATTTATAGGTGACAGCCCAGAAGAACGTAATTTGGTTGCTGCATTAGCAGTGGATATACCTGAAAAAGAAAATGAGTTAATTATTTTAAATGATTGTCTTAAAACATTAGAAGATATATCTATCAAAAAAGAAATTAGCCAAATTAGAAATCAAATTCGCATTGCGGAAGATAATAATCAAAATCTAGATCCTGCATTAATTCGGAAATTAGAGGAACTGCAAAAAAAGATTAAATAAAATAAAAACCCTCCTAAAAAGGAGGGTTTTTATTAACAGTTAAATGTTATTATAACTTAATAGTTGATTGTAATACCCAAAGTATATCTCTTTGGAGCACCCAAACGAACTCTCAAGTTAGCAACATCTCCTGATCCATCATAGGCGTCAACAAAGTCACCAACATATAGCTCATCTGTAGCATTAAACATAGAATAGTTAAATGTTACATCTTTACCCATAAGTTCAGTTGAGTAAGCCATTTGTAAGTTATAGATAGTTGTTCTATCAGTTACATAAGCATCTTCAGCAAAGGTGTTTCCTTCACTAAGTAAGAATGCTAAGTCTGCAACTTCACTATCATAACCCCATCTTGGGTATTGTTTTCTAAATGATTCTGCTTCTACAGAAGCTTTCAACCTATTAAAGAAACCAGTTACCATAAGAACTGTTTGTGACTGAGGAGCACCTGAAACCATCACATCTTTTACATATAGATCAAAAGTTTCTGAACTAGTGTCATCACCTTCGATTTCATTGTAAGTATAGCTTAAGTTGTCAGTAAATCTCCAATCACTTTCATGTCCTCTAAGATCAATTCTTAGGACTGGAACTGGTTGGTAAGCAACTGAGTATTCAAACCCTTTGTGCAGCTCATTCAATCCAGCAATACTGAAGAATGTTTCTGTACCATCTAGAGCAGTTTGAGTGCCGCTTTGATTTCTATCAGCCCAAAGTGCATAGTAGTAACCCATACTACCAGCCCACTGACCATCAAGAGATTTAAATCTTGCACCAACATCAAACCATGTTGCTTTTTCATTCTCAAAACTTGAGTTTAAGACCATATTATTGTCATCGATTAATTTATCAAGAGATGGTGTCATGTGTGAATAACTTACGTTACCAAACAATTGCCATGTGTTATCTAATGCTCTACTTGCACCAAGTTTCATTTGGTAACCAGTTTCTGCATCAGCTCTAATGATAGAATTATCAAGAGTGAAATGATCTTGTGAAGAATATTTTGCTTTTGTTAAACCTAACATAGCAAACATATTAGAACCTGCTCCATCATCCCAACTAGCTTGAGCATATCCACCTAACCAGTCGACAGAGTTGGTGTAGTCATAAAATACTTTATCACCAAGAGTTCTTCTTTTTTGATCATCGTCCCAATTAGGATTAGAGGTATTGTAATAAAAATCTCCACCAAGTAAGTCATATACTTCTCTGTAGTGTTCAATTTCAGCAGTTCTAATATCCAGACCAAAAGTCATAGATAGTTCGCTAGTTAGCTCTTGTTCTAATTTAGACATTATTCCGTAGGTATATTGATTGTTTCTACTTCCTCTCAAAATACCTCTGGACTGATAACCATAACCATCAACCCATTGTGCATCAGATTGATTACGAGCAATAGTTGCATCGTAGTCACGTCCTGATCCATCAGATTTCCAAAGAAGACTTCCAGCACTTCCTGAACCACCACCTTCACCACCAGAGTAGTAAAAAGATGTAGCCATAGTTGCTGAATCACTTACTTCAGAATACCAATTCATTTGAACAATTGGTTTATGGAAATAATTATTTCTTTCATTTATCATATCAGTGTATTGTTGGTCAATAGTTCTATTGTTCCAACCATCAAATGGTACCCAACTTGCTACAGCTCTCTTCTTAGTATATGGATTATCTAAATAATCAGCTCTTGGGTTCCAATCTGTACCATATTCTGTACGTAAATCATCTTCATCAACACCCATTTCTAGTGCTAATTCATGACTATAGTTTGAAATACGATTGTTCCAAAAGTTTTGTCCATGAAACTGAGGAGAACCTAATGCGATAAATTCTAAACGATTACTGTCATTAAGTGAAAGCGAAGCATTAAAGTAGTATGAATGTGCGTCGCTGTAAGTACCATGAGCAAATAATCTATCAGCTGTTCTTTTAGAAGCTGACATCATTATTGCAAGTTTGTCATCCATTAGTAGTCCAGTGTTTACAGTTACTGCAGTTTTAGAGTAATTGTATTCACCAACTTCTTGTTTAACAACAACTCCAGATTCAGTTGATGCAGGCGCACTCATAAAGTTCACCACACCACCCAAACTTGGGGTTGCTAGATTAACAGATCCTGCTCCTCTTTGAACCTGAACAACAGATGCAACATCAGCAAGTACACTCCAATTTGAGAAGTATAAATTACCATTTTCCATGTCATTCATAGGAACACCGTTAATTAAATATGATGTGTAACGATCGTCAAAACCACGAACGTAAACATTTTCATCATCCCAACCACCACCATTTTCAACATATACGTTTGGTAGGGTTGATAGAGCATTTGGCAATCCACGTCCACCTAATCTGAAGTCAATATCAGACTTGGTGTATTCATTAAATGGGATCGCTGAGGTGTTGTCTACACGTTCTGCAAGTACTTCAACTCCGCCTAACGCGACAGAAGCTGATTCTAATGTAAAGTTAGCAGATGCGTTAGAACCTGAAACCCTTACATTTAGACTTGAAGATTTGTAACCAACCACACTGGCTGTTACTGTGTAGGCACCGTTAGGAACATTAATTGTGAAGCTACCATTTAATGTAGCAGCAGCACCAAGTGTAGTTCCTTCAACCACAACATTTGCCCCTGGTAAAGCATTACCATCCGCATCAGTTACTGATCCAGAAATGCTTTGACCAAAGAGAGCGCTAGAAATCATAATAATTCCTACTAGCGCACCAAGAATCGAACGATTCATAGTTAACTCCTTTTTCTCGGTTATCTTCATATATTAATATATTAACTTAGGA
>MDSY01080192.1_pt1 | contig 10297 bp, 12 predicted proteins | sample 811131 | NCBI WGS metagenome assembly MDSY01 (sample SAMN05326643, study PRJNA326480) | marine metagenome | isolation source: seawater | place: Atlantic Ocean: South West | collected 2010
GGCCAACGCTCTTCTGGGTACTGAAGTGTTACATTATCTTTTCGAATAGATACTATATGTCGCATAGTAACTTTCATACCTATGACCATTGTTGAGATTGTTTCCCAAATATTTCTTAAATAATTACCCATAATTTTATCCTATAATTAAATACCAAATACCTATGCCAAAAATATTTACCAATGAAATTGGAATAAATCCTTTCCAGCATACATCCATTAATTGATCCACCCGCAATCTTGGAAAAGTCCAGCGCACCCAAATCATAACAAATATCAAAAACATACTCTTACTCAAAAACCAAAATAAACCCCATCCAGGCGAATTAAACATTCCTGGAATTGGGCTTTGCCATCCTCCTAAAAAAGCAGCTGCAGCCACACCGCTAACAACAAACATATTTGCGTATTCACTTAAAAAGAAAAAAGCATATCGCATTCCCGAATATTCAGTAAATGCACCTGCCACAAGCTCTGATTCTGCTTCAGGAATATCAAAAGGAGTACGATTACATTCTGCAACACCACTAATAAAAAAAATAAAGAAAGCTAAAAAAGTAAATGGGTTGTTAAATATTAACCAATTAGGTAGAAAGCCCCATACTATGCCACTTTGATAATGAATAATTCCTTGCATACTCATTGTACTTGTTAACATAATTACTGTAACAATAGATAAGGCAGCAGGAATCTCATAACTAACAATCTGAGCAGCAGAACGCATAGCGCCATATAATGACCATTTATTATTTGAACTCCACCCTGCTAATATTAAACCAATTACCCCTAGAGAGCTGACAGCTAAAATATAGAAAACACCAATATTCATATCTGCTATGATTATTGTTTGACTGAATGGTAATGCTGAAAAAGCAATAAATGCACCAATAAATACAATAAAAGGAGCTAAAATAAATAATTTTTTATCAGCAGATGAAGGAATAATATCTTCTTTTAAAATTAATTTTAATGCATCAGCGACAGGTTGAAGAAGACCCCATCTCCAAGCGTGTAAACCAACACCTTGCCCCATTGGGCCAACTTTGTCTTGTATAAAAGAAGAAATTTTGGTTTCACCATAAATAGCAACTAAAGCATATACTGCAATAAAAAGAAATACTGGAACGGCACATACTATTACAACAAAAATAAATGTAAGACCAGGCCAAGATTCACTTGTTGGAAGCCATGCCATTAATTGATCAACAATCATCGGTCAATTTCTCCTAATACGATATCAAGACTACCTAATATAGCAATGACATCAGAAAGCATCCATCCTCTAGATATTTCATTTAGAACGCTCAGTGCTGTAAATGCTGGAGACCGCATCTTTAATCGGTAAGGTTGTGGAGAACCATCACTAATAATATAGTATGCTAAATCTCCTCTAGGACTTTCAGTCCTTTGATATATTGATCCTTTTGGAGGACGAATTTTTTTAGGAAGTGCCTGATGAATATCCCCATCTTGGGGTAAATCCTTTAATGCCTGACGTAATATTTTAACGCTTTCAGTCATTTCAAGCATGCGTACATAAAATCGATCCCAACAATCACCTGTAGTGCCAATAGTACCTTCTCCAACAGGCACATCAAAATCAAAACGTTCATAGATTGAATAAGGTTCATCTTTGCGTAAATCCCATTTAACTCCAGAACCTCTTAGGTTAGGCCCTGAAACTCCATAACTAATTGCAACTTCTGGAGGCAATACCCCAACATCTGCAGTTCTTTCTATGAATATCTTATTATAAGTTAATATTTCATTATATTCTTTTAATTTTGGTTCAAAATAGTCTAAAAACCCATATACAGTTTCAACAAAGCCAACGGGAAGGTCATGCGAAACACCACCTACCCACATATAGTTATATAATAGTCGCGCACCACATGTTAATTCAAAAATATCTAGTATACGCTCGCGATCTCTAAACATATAAAGGAAAGGAGTAAAAGCGCCTACATCAAGACCATAAACACCCAGAGCAAGAAGATGGCTAGCGATACGATTTAATTCAGCCATAATAACTCGAATATATTCAACACGATCTGGCACTTTAATTTCCATTAATTTTTCCATTGCTACAACATATCCAAAGTTATTATTCATGGATGCGATATAGTCACAACGATCAGTAAATGGAATTACTTGTTCATAAGTACAATTTTCGCAGTGTTTTTCAAAGCACCGATGTAAATATCCAATAACAGGTTCAATATTAGAAACAATTTCACCGTCTGTACTAATTTTAAGACGAAGAACTCCATGAGTACTCGGGTGTTGAGGCCCCATATTCAAAATCATTTGATCGCCTTTTACTATTCCCATCCTTCTTTCACCTTTGGAACTACTATGCCATGGTATGTTTCCTGCACATCATAGTCTTTTCTTAATGGCCATCCTTCCCAATCCTCAGGGAGTAAAATCCTTGAAAGATCCCTATGTCCATCGAATTCAATTCCATACATATCATAGGTTTCCCTTTCAAACCAATCACCAATTCTCCATATTGATTCAACAGATGGCACTTTAGCATTATTTCGAGAACAAGTAATTCTTACTTCAATTGCATGGAGATGCGTCATGGAGTGTAAATTATATCTTACCTCAAGGTCAGATTCTTCACCTAAGTCTACTCCAGTTATACATTGTAATGAATCAAATAAGCAAGCCGGGTCATCACGTAAATACTTTGCAATTGCCATCCAATTCTTAGGATGAATCTGGATATGTCCTTCTGAACATAAATCTTTATTAATATCTTCTGGAAACTGTTGGATAATTAATTCAGCGATATTTTCATTAGAAGTTTTAATTTTTGCAGAATCTTGAGTGGAATCTGATTCATCAGAACTTACGTCAGGTTTTTCTTTCGCAGCTTCTCTCTTTGCTTTTACAAGAGCTGCTTTAGCTTTTGAGCGAGTTACGCGATCCTCAATATTATTGATTGCATCCATATCTCCTTCAAGTGCTTTTTCAACAGCTTCTTTTATCAGCTGTTCTAAATTATCTGTCATGCAATTTTCCGAGTTAAAGGTCTATCACTTTGGATCTTTTCCTGCAGCTTTAATAAACCTTCAATTAATGCTTCTGGTCTTGGCGGGCATCCTGGTACATATACATCAACAGGTACTACCAAATCAACTCCTTTTAAGACATGATAACCATGTTGCCAATAAGGTCCTCCGCTAGTAGCGCAACTCCCCATGGAAATAACATACTTGGGATTTGCCATCTGTTCATAAAGTTTTTTTACTCTCAAAGCCATTTTTAAAGTGACTGTTCCAGCGACAATCATTACATCAGCTTGTCTTGGTGATGATCTAGGAAGCATTCCTATACGCATTAAGTCATGTCTACTAGCTGCAGTAGCCATCATTTCAATTGCACAGCATGCTAATCCAAATTGAAAGAACCAAGGAGACGTTGACCTTGCCCATCCTAACAACTTATCTAAGGACGCAACAACTACATTATCCTGGAATTTATTTTCAAATACTCCCAATGGTTTCTCCTTCCGTTTGCGAAGCTTTTTGGCGATATCTTCCTCTACCATACTTCACATTATATTTTACCCAATCCAAATCACCTTTTTTCCAAACATATGCTAAACCTACAATCAAAATAAGTAGAAAAATTCCCATTTCTACAAATGCAACCATTCCCATTTCCTTAAAAACCATAGCCCATGGGAATAGAAATACAACTTCAACATCAAATATGAGAAAAATAAGAGCAATTACATAAAAACGAATATTGAATTGTACCCAAGCAGATCCCTCAGGCTCTTCTCCACACTCATAATTATCAAGTTTATCCGGAGTCTTCTGACTTGGAGCTACTAAACTTGAAATTAATAGAGGAACATATACTAATACTATTGCTAGCATAGCAAAAATCAAAACGGTTCCAAAATCTCGATACATTATATATATATGACTTTTAGCAAGCACTGAATTTAGCAGAATGACTTTTCTCTAGTCAAGCCAAACTTCACTATTATTTTATATAAGCAAAGAAATTGGCAACATTAATCTCATTATCCTAAATTACTAGACGATGTCTTGGATAAATAAAAGTATCCTAACCCTAATTAGCATTCTACCAAAATGGATGATACATCCTTTTGCAAAAACCTACGTTGCTGGTGAAACAATTGAAAAAACGATTCAAGTAGTAAAAAATTTAAATAACCTTGGCTTTTCATGTACTCTTGATATTTTAGGAGAACATGTTCAATCTTCCACTATCGCAGAAAAAATCACAAAAGACTATTGTAATCTTTACGATATAATCTCAGAAGAGAAATTAAATTGTAATATTTCAATTAAGTTAACACATATTGGTCTTGAACTTGATAAAGACCTTGTTGAAACAAACTTTCAACAAATTTTACATCGCGCAGAATCATATAACAATTTTTTAAGAATAGATATGGAGAACTCTCCTTATACTCAAAAGACTATTGATCTATATCAAAAAAATATTTCCATTTATAAAAAATTAGGGATCGTATTACAGGCATACCTTAAGCGTTCACTTAAAGATGCCAAAGCATTAAATGCTCTAGATTTTAATACAAGAATTTGTAAAGGTATTTATAATGAACCTTCAAACATTGCTTTAAAAGATAGAAAACAAATACAGGATAATTTCTTTCTCATTACTAAACAAATCCTTTCAGGTGAAGGGTTTGCTGCAATTGCTACGCATGATATTCCGCTTATTGATCGAATTGAAACTTGGATCGAACAGAATAATATCCCAAATCATCGATTTGAATTTCAGGTGTTATACGGAGTACCTATGGGCAATAGACTAAAACGGTTACTTAGTAAAGGCTATTCTGTAAGGCAGTATATTCCTTTTGGACCAGATTGGTTTGATTATTCATTGCGCCGATTAAAGGAAAATCCTAAGATTATATCATACGTTCTTACTAACTTGTTTAAACGATGAATTCAGTAGATAATATCAAAGAAATTTTCTCAATGCAAACTATAGCAGTGGTTGGGATGAGTCCTAAACCAGAACGACCTAGTCATTACGTCTCTATGTATATGAAAGAACAAGGATATAAAATTATTCCTGTTAATCCCGGTCATAATGAAATTGCTGGAATAAAATGTTATCCTTCTTTACAAGATATCGAGGAACCTGTAGATGTGATAGATGTATTTCGTCGTTCAGAATATGTTGTACCAATTGCGAAGAGTGCAATTAGTATCAAAGCAAAAGCATTATGGCTTCAAGATGGAGTCATTAATAATGAAGCAGCAGAATTAGCAAATAATTCAGGGTTAATTGTTGTTATGGATGATTGCATGCTTCGAAGACATCGACAACTATAATGGATTTAAAATTCAATTATTTTATCAAATGCATAAAAAATTATGCAGTTTTTAAAGGAAGAGCTAGCAGGCCTGAGTTTTGGTATTTTATTTTATACTGGATTATTCTTTATGCATTCATAATTATAATAGATAGAGCCATCGGGTATAATATTATAGATTTAAATGATTTACCATTTTCTGAATATATTCCTCTTGCAAATATCTATGGAGGAGTAGGCCCTTTAATCCTTTTTTATAGACCATTAACAATTATACCTAGCATTGCAGCTGCAAGTAGAAGACTACATGATATTAATATGACTGGAAAATGGAGCATGCTACTTATAACTCCATTTGCCCCATTTATTATGTTGTTATTAATCAAAAAGGGAAATACTAAAAAAAATCAATATGGCAATCCGCCTTATTAATTAATCATTATTAGAGGATGGAGATCCTTTTACCATTCTTTTTTCATATTTTTCTAATACTTTATTAAGAGCTTCATCCAAATCTATTTCAAATACATTTGCTATAGTAATAATTGAGTATAAAACATCCCCTAATTCCATCTTAAGCTTATTATTATATTTAACAGGATGCTTGCCATAATTACTCATTTTTAGGATTTCTTTAGCAACTTCACCTAGTTCAGACATTGTATCTAAAACTCTATGTTCAATTGGAGAATTCAATTCATTTTTTTCACAAAATAATTTTACTTTTTTTTGAATGTCTTTCATTATTAGTTCTCCTTAAAGGCTATCAAAAAGAATACTGCAAAATATAGTTATTAGTATCAAACTTAAACTAATCTAGAAAATCGTTTATTAGATTTTGGAAAATCCACACCACCAAAAAAAAGTGCTACAAGACCTGAAAAGAGAGCAAATGCCACTATAGTTAGACTTAATTCAAAATCCGATTTACTTAATGGTGATGAAATAGTTGTAAAAAATGCTCCAATAAAAATGAAGATCACTGAAATCCACTGATATAATCTGAGTTTCCATAAAATGGGTGTTTGAGGTTCTCCACGGTATGATTCTTCAACAAATCGGCTTAAACCACTAAAAATAAAGCTTAATCCCATCAACATTGATATCGGTATACCATTAATCCATATTTTAACAAGAAATGCACCATAAATCATATTTGCTAGTATGGAATATAAAGGTGCTGGATAGACAAATTTTCCTTTCCATGCGGCCAGTTTCACAACCCGGGAGCGCTCATGAAAATACCTGATGCCTTGTGTTGGTTTACAAGGTGCTCCATGGCAACAACCTTGAATAAGACATCTGAGGCGTCCCACCGCTTGTGCTAGAGGTGCAACAACGCATGTAGCAGCTGCAATCAATAGAAAGTTTACATTGAAGAATATACTTGCTACGAGACACCCTAAAAAGGTGCCGAGTACACCTCCATAAAAACCAAATGGTCGGAGCAGTTTTTCGGATCCTTCAATAAATTGTGCCCATAAGGCTGAACAAACCATTGTGCTAATTGAGACGATGGAAATAGCAAACATATGTTCTTCACCGATCATTGTGCCAACTAAAACAACAGCAAAGAATGGAACAAGGGCTCCGTAGAAACCGTGATTCAAAATACGAATTGATCCAAAATCCCACTCCTTCCATGAGTTTGCAAATTGCTCTGTATTTCGTTGAATTTTCTTCCATATAAATTGTCTCTTTTTAACGAATAACGTCACTATAAGACCTGCAAACACATCAGGCATTGTTTCTTGTCCTGCTATAATACAACTCAAGGCAACTAATATACCAATTAGTAACCAAATCAATTTTGCTTTGGGAAATAAACTTGCAATAGTTAATAGAGAAATTGCAGTCCATATGATATGAAATGAGGGAAAGGTCAAATATGATGAATCATTCATAATCATCAAATAGTAGCCGAATGCAGTACCAAACAATCCGCTAACAGCAAATTCCTTTAAATCAGCTTTTGTCCGTGCAACCAATGGAGACAAGATTGTAATTGGAATTGATAAGAGGAAAAAGTTTTCAGTAATAGATGAAAGAGATAACTGTAAAGTAAAAGATATATTGATGGGAATATATTCACTAGGTGACCCAAGGTAATCAAGGATTTGATATAGTAAAAACCATGGAATTAATACTAACACATAAACTGATATTTTATTCCATAAAGTTGGAGCATCATTTGATTGATTTGGAAGACTAATGAGAGAACAAAATGTATTATTAGGAAATCGCTTTATTAGTCCGTGTTTTTCAAATCCTATAACATATGCAACAAGGCCCATAATTAGTATAGGCGAAACAAGCCAGATTCCACTAGCTGAACCAAAATAGAGTGAAAGCCCCAGGGAGAAAAAAGATGCTCCTACATAAATCGGGTGAGGGATGAGTTTATATATACCTTGATAGACAAATTTTGCGGGCGGGAAGGGGCTCATAGGTAACCCTTTTCCGTAAAACGATAGCGTTATAGATCCTACCAACATAATAAGGAAGCCTAAAATAATCAAAAATATTCCAACATAATCAGATTGTACGGCTGGCAGAAGGATCAATCTATCACTAGCAATAGCCCATAAAATTGCAGCGAAGGGTAACACAAATGTAAAAAGTACTCCAAAAAGAATTTTACCCAACAAGTTCTCTGTCATCTGTCCCATGACACAACTTCATGTATAGACCAAGCACTATCAATAATCTTTCCGTTTTTGATCAAGTCTCCACGACTTCGCCATTTTGACTCATGGCTATTCTGAAATTTGGTAGGGATAATTTTTCTGATAACTGGGGCCTTAGAAAAGAGCGTGGAAGCCAGCAAGCCCTCTCTCAAAACAATAGAATCGTAAAGCCTGAGCGTAATTCCTCTATTATTAAGAATAATCTTATTATTTGTAATAGTAGCATCAGTAATTCTATTTCCATTGTAGTAAACAAAACTGGAATTATATCCCCCCTCCAAGATAATCCAGATCAACATTGTATTCTGAGATAAGAATCTTCCCCACCATAATTTTGAGATAGGTAAGCTCCAAGGTAGAATCGTCATATCAATTATTTCCGTATATCCAATTGCATTACTAAGAGAGATGTTATCAGTCTCAACTTTGGCTACTGCCCGCGGTTGTTCACACGTCCACACTATGGAACCTGACTTATTGCTGAAAATATTTTGTCTAATCGTATCATCAATGGAGACCCAGTGCCCAGTTGTGTTTAATTTTTTATGAGACCAGTGGAGATTTTCTCCAGAACGAATTGGGTTGGATAATTTTCCTAGTGTTGAAGCGGTCTTTATTTCACCTTGACTATTACAAGTCAGAGTACTTGAGTAGCTAGCCTGTATCAATTTCCAATCAAATGAACCTGAATAACCCATAAAAAGATTACCCATCTCATCGATACAGTCCATGTACCACTTGCGTAAAAAGAAAGCCTGAATAAATTTAACTCATTATTTAAAAAAAATTAATTTTTTGGAGTGTTCAATATATATTATCAAAAATAAACGAATATCTATATAATAAAAAGTCATTATGCAGAAATTTTATCAATTGCAGTAATTGTAAACTTTATCTCTTTATCTCCAATTTCAAGAGTAAAATCTTCATTCAGCTTTTTACCAACCATGGCTTGGCCGAAAGGTGAATGGTAGGTTACAATCATGGGATACAGATCCAACTCAAATTCAATAGGACCTAATAGATAATAATCTTCGGCCTCATCTTTTCCCTCTTCAAGAATTGCAACCTTATTGCCAAAGCTTACTTCATCTGTTTCAATTTCTCCAAAATCTACGAATTGAAATGGTGCATGGGACTGGAGCAATTGTTTCTTGTATACTATTAAACTCTGTTCCTCCCTTGCAGCATGGTATTCCGCATTCTCTTTCAGGTCTCCATGATCAGCCGCTTCTCTAATCTTTACTGAAGTCTCTCTCTTTTTTTTATCAATAGATTTCATTTCTTCTTCTAATGCACGGTATGTTTCCCGCAATATCAAAGTCGCCATATTTATATTCCTTTTGTTAATTCAATTAAATTTGAATTATAAATTAAATTTATTTTATTTCTTAACTACTTGTTAAGCAACAAAAAAACCCCACAAATGTGGGGTTTAATTTTTTGTTGGCCCTGGAAAAAACATGTTTGTCGTTTGCTGATAGTCTTTATATGCTGGCCGTTTCTGAACTGAATAATACTCAGAGGGTATTGCCCCTGTATAAGTAACTAAAGTAATATACATTATCCTTGATGTCAGAAGTAAACCTACTCCGACTAGTGTAAAAATAAGTACAGATATATTCGGGTATAGATTTAACCAAGAAGGTATTGATGCAATTACCAAAGCATTCCAAACCATCCATTCAGAAAAATAATTCGGATGGCGACTGTATTTCCACAAACCAATATTACATACCATATTGCGTGCACCTGATTTTTTCATGGCTCGCAGATAAGTAAGTTTTTGTACATCAGCAACAGATTCCATAATAAATGAAATTATCCAAATAATAATCCCGATTATTTCGAAAATAGATATTTCTTCGCTTGGGTTGGTAGAGATTATGAATGCAGGAAATGCTAAAAAAGAAGCATTTGCTAGGCCTTGTAAAATTGCTTCTATTTGCATTGCCAGGGCTGTATTTTTTTTACCAGCTTTGCTCCAGCGTTTCTTTTGAAATTCGTATCGGGGCAGTTCTTTATCCAAATGGCCAGATATTAATAGTTGTATTGCACCAATGCCCATACGACTTCCAGCAAAGATATAGGCAATACTAATAATAGCTACTCTTAGATGATCACCTTCCCCATAAATCCACGTGAGAACTCCAATAAGAGTAAGACCCCATGGCCAACCAATATCTACAAAAGACATTCGACCTGTACGCCAAGTTGGTAAACAAACAACAATAGCAAATAATATTAACTGGGCAACCCCGTTAACTAATGATAAA
>MDSY01111111.1_pt1 | contig 10297 bp, 4 predicted proteins | sample 811131 | NCBI WGS metagenome assembly MDSY01 (sample SAMN05326643, study PRJNA326480) | marine metagenome | isolation source: seawater | place: Atlantic Ocean: South West | collected 2010
CATTGGAGATGAAGAATACCTACCTTTTGATTAAATCAAATAAAAAATAAAAAATAAAAAATAAAAAATAAAATTGAAATATAAATAATGTAAATACCCCCATCAATAATGACTGAATTTACGATAAATGCGATTGAAGGATTGAAATATTTGAAAGAAAAATATAAAACCGAATTCGTTACATCGGGGGTGGCAGTTACTACTTTTCGTGAATTCGATGGTTCAGACACCAACTTGTTAACCCATCTATTATGCATTACTGCCCTTATGATTGAAAAGCAGCGCGACGAAATAGATAATATTAAACAAGGCACTACGGATAAAATGCTGGCTTCCATTAAAGAAACATACATTGATAAAATAAAAACCATGGAAATTAAAAAGAATGTGCCCCATTAAATACAAATACTATATAGAGCATAAGTTGTTGTAACCAAAATAATATCATATATCACTGCATTGAATCTGGCTTTATGAAACCATGACGCGAAAAAAGAAGAACCATTTTTTTTGGTGAGAAAATAAAACATAAAACAAGTAGATATAATACAGGTGCAAATAGAGACAAATGCAATTTGTTGCCCTGTACTATTAATCTTAAAGCGTTTCATAAAAAATCGGGCAATAGAAATATATATATAAACTAAAAACACGTCAAATATGAAATTTTTAATACCATTATCATAATAATAATGTTTAACAAGATCGTTTGCACCGCTTAATCTTTCTGGTAAATGTAATATATAGACATACACCAATGTAGTAATACTTAAACTAATAAGATAAATAAAGATATTATTAATATTATTATTCATATATATATATAACTCTATATAAAGATAATATTCATATATTAATTAATCATGAACCAACCTATGAACCGTCCTATATCACCAAATACTGTTTTAGAACTACCAGACATTCCATATTTATCAGAATCAATACAAATTACAATAGAAAATATTAAAACTCTTGCAAATGAAGGGTTTGAGAACTTAAAAAATAAGCTAAATAAAACATCATTAACCCCTGGAGACGCGCTGTTGGAATTTTATAATTATCATGAAAGTAATGAAGATGTTATAATACAACTGTTTTGCTTATCATTATGTATGTTAGATTCAGTAAAACATTCAATGAACGAAATACAATCAAATGCTTATCAAAAGATAATGGATTATACAGTCAATATGTTTAATTCAAAAATGGATAATATTTAATTCATTTAATTCATTTTATTTTTTTTTTATAAGAAGTAAAATGAATTTACACCTACACCTTTCCTAATGCTTATACTTTTCGTGTTTTATTAATAAAAATAACTTTCTTTTTCGTGGTGCCTTTTTTTGAATTTCCATTATTACCAAATAGTTTTTTCCTTTTAAATAATACAAACTCATTTTTTCTTCCTAAGATTTCTCTCATTCTAGCATTTCTCTTGCGCGTTTTACGTTTCTCACTTCTTTTATTCGCACCCCCCTCCCTCGACTCCGATGCCGCCTCCCCCTTAAACCAATCCTTTGCCGCCTCTTTCTCTGCGTTGCTGGCCCAGCTACCTCCATTTTTCGCTGTATAAAATTCTTTCTTGAATTTAGTCGCACTACTAATAATAGAGTTATCAGGAGGATTTTTAGCAAGAGGATTATTAGAGTGATGAAGTATCGATACCCCATCACTGTCATCAGCATGCTTTTCAATACCATTTATCAAATAGGTATTGTCATCGTCATCATGAAAGAACATTTTATTATATAGGTACATGTCAGCATGATATATTTCTTTATCCTCTTTGAGATTATTATTAAGAACATCCTTGTTATTTTCATGATTTTTATATAATACAATACACGTTACCTTATTTCCATCGACCTCCACTCCGGTATATGGCCAATAAAGATCAATAATTTTAGCAACCCCGGAATTATTTTGTGCTTTTCCATTCAAATAAGGCAACAATACTTTCACTAAAAATGTATCATTCGCTTTCCATTCAGTATCATCGCTCTGATTTGCAATTTCTGAATCATTATCATACCATAATTTAGCTGTTCTATTATCAAATGTATGCGAATATGTAGTAGGTGATGAATCTTCTGGTTCTCTTTTGAATTTGACCTTACTTTTTTCATAATCTGTTAATGCGTTTATACAAATTTGTTTATAAACCAAATGATTGGCTGGACCCCCCTCCTGCCACTCAGGCAAACCCATTCCACCTGTGAACTTAAAGAAAAATTGTATGCTAAATACGTGTTGCGTAGAAAATGTATCATTTTGTTTCTTTAGTCGCGCAGTCGTTAATAAAAACTGCTCGGAACATACGTTCTTATTTAAAACCATATACATTGACCCTTGTTTATCAGTTCCCCCCCCCTCATCCGCCGGCGGGTTAGATGAAAATACTATGTTTTCATCATCATTAAATATTTTTGATCCTTCAAATTGTTTCAAATAATTATCCACATTTTGTTGTGTGTTGAATATTTTAGAAATGGGTACCCCGTCAGTCTCTTTAAAAAGTTTTGCAATATCTTTCTCTTCCTTTAAAAACTTATCCAGATCATCTTTAACCACCTCCGTATTAACCATTTCAGTAATTAGTGAAGTTTTATCCAACGGCGGCAGCCGCGGCGTCGGCACCGGACAAGTTTGACAAATATACTTAACATTCGTTTTCAATTTATAAACACATGTCGGACATAAAGTAAAGAAACATACCTGGCATTCATACTTAAAACAAGGAGCTCCTTCTTCAATAATCGGTTTATCACAGTTGGAACATGAACCGGGTGAGCCGGGTAGTATCAATTTTTTAGATAAGAAACTGGTGCAAGGAGAATATTCTTTTATATCATTATCATCGTCTAGTTGTGCCGATTCCGGTAGTGTTATAAGTAAAGATGCAGGTAAATATTTACTCTTCCCCGGCGGCGGCGGCGCCGTCTTTTTTCTATACATCCCCGAATAACAAGGAATTACATGTTTCCATTCATTTTCTTTATTATCTGTATTATTGAGTACAGTTTTAAATACACAGTAACCGCAAATATCGTGTTGAATTTTATCAGGACTATAAAATACAGTCCCTGTTTTTTTCTCCCAGCCTTCATCTTCATTTTCAATGGTTGTACAATTGGGATTTTTACATCTCCATTTTAACTTTTGAGGTATAACCTTCCCTTGTATAACTAAAGGTGCGGTCCCTTTTTTATATTCTTGCCAAAATCCAGTATTATCCGTTAAAATTCTATTTTTTTCTAATGATTTTTTTATATCGCTATCAACTGAATCATTGCTTAGTATTTCATTAATTTGATTCTTTCTTTCATTATTTATTTTATCCGAATTATTATATTCTACCGATGATGTATTTAAATTAATTTGTGCCCTAATAGCAGATTTTACTTCTTTATCTAATGATTCATTCCAGGATCTAAGTTTATTGTCCATTATTTTAAATCCATCCTCAACCGTTATACTTAATTGGTTTTTCATAGTACTTTTATATATATTCATTAAATCACTTGAACTAGGTAATTTACCTGTCTTAATAGATTTTAATATTATCTTTTTCACTTCGGGTGAAGCGTGCATTAACATTTGAGTACCGGCCTTTTTCATTGCGGGTAGCATAGTTTTATACGTTAAATTTCCTCCCGCCCCCTTAACAGCTATTGCAGCAGATGCACCAGCTAATGCAACAGCGGACGCAATTAAAGCTGTAGCTACAGCAGCATTTTTAATAGTATTCATGGCAGACAATTTTCTATTAAATCCATATTTCAATTCTTTTACTATACTTCTTACAAGCGGTTTTACAAAGCTTCTTATATGAGAAAGTACTTCGTTATTTAATTGTACCATAGTATTATAATCCATTATAGTTTGTCTAATTTTAATATTTTCACTTTCAATTTTAACTGTGATTAGCTGTTCGTGTTGATCAATCCATTCATTCATTAGTATTACATTGTCATATATAGTTGGAGGGTCAATTGTATTTTTACTTACTACACAACTATTATCTTCAATTCTTACAGGCATTTCTTTATTTAAAATATGATGTAAATCGAGTGTAGCCGTAATAGAAAAATGTGGAATAATTCTATCAAAACAAATTTTACGTTCATTAAAATTTTCATCTTTCACAACATATTCAGTTAATTCACGACTCATAATTGTACCACTCCCCCCTTTCTCCCATTCTCTTGACTTATTATTCCACGCAGGTAATATGGTAACGGACATTCCATTAGGTATTACAGTTTTAGATAAATCACTTGATTCACTATTATTTTTTAAATTGTAAAAAATATCTGATAGAAAATGATTAAAATATTTATTTAGTAAATCAGACTTACCATGATTACATAATACAAAATTATTTAAGGTGTTAGAAGGTTTCGAATCTTCCGGGTTTATTTTCAAATATTCATAAAACCAGTCAGGTAAGTGTCTTTTGTTTATGCGATTTTTTTCGTTTTTGTTATTATTTAGATACTTGATAATTTCATTTATTTTGTCAATAGTTTTATTTTGTTGAATTGTATAAGTAGAAATATAATACATTAAAAATGCTTCAGTTAATGGAAAATTATTCTTAGCCTCGTTATACTGATAATATAAATATTTATACCCCCCCCCTCCTTTTTGAGGAACGATATGTTTATATAAAGGAATAAAGTCATAAGATTTTGTGGTGGGAAGAAGATTATATATTACGCTTGAAAATCTATTAAGAACAAACAATATAATAGATTGGATTTCAGGCGTAAAAGACAGTTTACCAGTCCACATCATATTCCCCAAAATTTTTATCATTTCAATAAAAAAAGGCAAGCTTGGAAGGTACTTAAAAAGTCTTATTAAATATATGATTATGTTAGAAACAGTACTCAAAGTATCGCCGGGTTTGATACATTCATTAAAATTTTTTTGAAAAAAATTCTTAAAATCGGTAAACAATTTAGTTACTTTATCGGACGTCGCGGCTAAAACAGTTTGATTTGCCGCTTGGATTTCGTTATGTGTATTATTAGTTTGACGGTAAAGCCACAATTTTTCATAATATATATGTGCTTGATCAGGATTTGAGGACTTCGACGTCCAAAACTTCGCCAGTAATCCAGAATCCAATTTTACATCACCATAATAAGACCACAAATGAGATCGTATTATTTTTCTTCTCCTGAGACTAGTTAATGTATTAGCGACTGTTAGAACAGCATACGCAAGTGATAGATTATCAATTGCTGTTTCCTGCTTGTTACTGAGTACTATTTCCTCTGTTTGGTTGGTTACCTCAGTTGCTTGTGCATCTAGTATAGCAGTAATTACTTCAGTGCATTTGGCTTCCGTGTTTCCTTCAGTGTTTCCTTTAGTGTTTTGCTTCGCCACATCAGCCCCATTTTTAAATTTGAGTTTTTGGTCTGGACTCAACAAATTATTATTATCGTCGAGTAGTTTATCCGTTAGTGCTTCCATTGCGGTATTATTACACAGTTCTAAAATATGATTACAAGTTATATAATTATTTATATTTAAAATTCCACTATAGAACAGATTTATTGGATTTTTTAAAATATTCAATGCTTTAATACTTTCCAATGCTTCATGCCTTGCGTTCTCAAATAGTTTCTGTTTTTCATTGTTAATAGAATTGATAGGTAAATTCACATGATCTGGCGCATCGACAGAATTTAAGACTTTTTGTCTTAAACTATTTATTACGCTTTTAATTTTTTCCATATAATATATAAGTTTATCCCGTACTTCTTTTTCAAACATATTTCCAAATTTCAACTCGTTTATAGGAACTGCTTTATATTGTATTAAATCATTCGGCCACTTCCGAGAGACGACATTAGTTTTAGTATCTAAATAGTTAGTAATATCTTTGAGTTTTTCCATGGCTGTCCTCGCATCATCATCATCCGTATTAAAGTTATTTACAAACCCCGACTCTTTTATATAGGTATTGACAACACCTTCTCCTTCAATATTTTTTATAAGTTTAATTACATTAAATAAGTATCGTTTCATGTAATCTTGCTTTTCACTTAAATTGAAATCCGCGAGACAAATATTTATACCAGCACTAGCCTCAATGCCAGTACCAATTGGACCTTTCCACATTTCCTTTATTTTAAAATCATTAAAAACATTAAGTACATTTTTAACTCGGTCCTGTAACTCTATAAAACATTGTGGACAACAATAATGAAAGTAATTATCAGGACCGAACTGTTTGTAAGCAATATAACCATCATCATGTTCTTGAATAGGACACTTTATATATGTCCAGCCTGGTGACTCTGTAAAGCTCGTCGTTGGTAACTTATTATCCCAGTCCCAGTCCCCATCCACCGAAGAATCGTCATGATTTTTTTTAGCAGCATTCTTTAACTTGGTTACCCCCACAGTTTTATTCGTGTAATAATTATCAAATGCATTGTAATTGTTATATTGGGGTTGTTGGTCTGAAAAAATGTCTTTTTCTTCAAAAAACAAAATATTTTTAGAAACATATGATTTCAATAATTCCATATGTTTTATCTTCTCAGTATTCCATTTTTGTGGTATTTTATTATCGTTTTCTTTTTGTACCGCATCCTTAATATTTTGTAAAATTGGAAGAATATCATTGTTAATAATGACCGATGATTGACTGTCAACGTCCGTCGATGTAAATACATCGATAAACGATTTATTGTCATTGTTATTGTCATATAGTTTTTCGTACAAAGTTTTATTTAGCAATTTAATATAATCAAGAACTACTCCATCCTTTAAATAGTCAATAACCAATTTACTATATTCATTCGCTTGCTGAGAAAAATGATCGAGTATATAGTGATACTTATTTGTAATTGAATGTTTTGTATTCATTTGAAGTCTTTTAAATTTCGTTATATTTCCATCGTCCATTATTTTAGTCAATTCAAATTCAATATCTAGTTTGTCGTCGTCTAAATTAAATGGATAATATTTATTATCTTCACTTTTTTGAATTATATCTTGTTCTTCACTTTTAAATAAATTAAACATTGCTTTGTAAAAATCTGAAGAGTTCGGGAGAGGTACACCTGCATTATATTTGTATGTAAAAGCGGAATTATTTTTTACACTATTAATAGTTAATTCGTCGTCGATAATAATAATATCTTTTGTATAATCATTAAAATAAGTGAGAGCTAATCCAGAAATATTTAATAAAAAAAACCTTATCTCACTATGTTTCATATTATTAAAATCTTTATCACCAATTATATAATCATTCAAATTTAGTATATTTTTAGGATAATTAAAATATGCAAACTTACTATTATTATCTTTTTTTAACAATCTAGATATATTTAATAATTTTAACCTGTTATTTATTGTGTGATTTGAAGCATCCTCCGATAAAAAATAATCTGCTACATTATTCGGAGGATTACACTCTGGAATATCGAGTGATGTATAGACATCATTGGTTTGGTTTCCAAGAACAACCCTATATACTGGAGGAATATAAAAAGGAAAAATGGTTTCATCTCGGACTTCACCAGGAGCCCCTTCGGCAGCATTCCCATCACCAGGAGCCCCTTCGGCAGCATTCTCATCACCAGGAGCCCCTTCGGCAGCATTCCCATCACCAGGAGCCCCTTCGGCTTCATCAACCTCTTCGGCATCATCCCCTTTATTTATTGTATTATCCATGTCAGTCATTATTTTTATGAAACGCTGTCTTAAGTCTAAAACTTTATTTTCCAATTCATCCGAATGTTGTTGAGATAGTAAGGTAGCGAAAAAAACACGATTATTACCATATTCAATCTCGAATTTTGCCCGCTTTTCTCTTTGTTTTCTTAGCAGACTAAACAGTTGAGTATCAATACTATCGTAACTAGATCCATATTCTTCTATTGAATTTTCAATGTCAAGTATTCCACTTATATCTGGGTCTTTTACATTTTTATATTTATTAATATAGTCTATTATTATAGATTTATCATTTATGTTGATTACCGATGTGAGACCGCTCGAATACCATGTCGACGCATTATAACCACTAATGGGAATTCCCGTTCCTGTTCCTGTTGGTGTAATGTTTCCATGAATAATTTTAGAAACAAGTTCTTCATCGACAAATATATATCTATCACAATATTTTAGTGAATTATTTACTAACGCAGTTGATAATGTAGTAAAAAGATAATTTGAAAAATATTCAAGCGGGTTCTTATAAATTTTAGCAAAATGTGTGTAATATTTATCTCCCTGCTCTGCTTCATTAATAGTCGTATCGTCTTCACTGGATTCAAGTACTTTATTAGGTATAAGCATAGATATAATATTAAATACTGTTTTAAACCACTCTTGCAGAGGCTGCTCGAGCATTTCCCCGGAATCATTTTCATCGGTATTATTTTGGGCTCCACCAGTATAGTCTTGAAACGCTTTTTGCAATAAGTCATTACTATCCTCACCTAACTTATCTTGATTTTCCTTCGCTTTTTTCCGCATACTTTCGCTAACATGTTTATCTATAGCAATAGTAACAGCAATAATAAAGTTAAAATGTTCTGATATGACATGTAATATTTTTTTATCATTTTTCATACCTTCATTAATGTTTTCAATTACGTCGTCTAATTTTTTTTGTTGATTTTCTTGTTGATTTTCTTGTTGATTTTCTTGTTGATTTCCTTGTTTATTTTCTTGTAGTTTTTTTTTATGAAAAATGTACACGGAAGCTAATGGCATAATTTTACATATAAAATACTTTTCTCCAAAAATTTCGGCAATATCTGTATTATTAGAGGTCGAAGGAAATAATATTTCAAAAAGAGCTTGATATAACTCTCTACATTTTATTATTGTTTTCAAAACATTCGTGCATTTTTTGAATTTTTCTCTTACCATTTTTAAAATCGGCTTGAAATTAAAATACATGACGTTACAACATTCTAGTAAATCATTATCTTTTCCATATCCATATTTTTTAGTAGCATTAGTCATTAAATATTTTGAACCCATGTATGTAGCACCCGCTGTAGCTCCCGTTATTGCTATATCAATCACCGCATTAAGCCTCTTGTTATAATTTTTCGACTTAATATTTTCATCTTTCATTATAGGCTGACATACATCACCTTCTATAGTCAAGGCATCGTCTGTTTTACAGTATTCGCCGGATACCATTAATTTAAAAAAATAAGGAACCAAATCGATTATATTATTAATATCGTTTAATAAACATAAAAGTACATAGCTAAATTGCAACTGCTTTGGCATTTTAAATTTAAATTCTTTTATCTTCTTATTCTTCTTCTCAGGATCTGATTCGTATTTTATTTCTAGTTCATTTAATCTATTATTCCATGCGGCACTATATCCCGGTATGTCAACATCAAAATCAATAGTAGAACCATCATTATAAATAGATAACAATTCAAAGTTATAATGCATAAATATTAATAAATGTAAGTACCAATCTCTAATATCTATATCCTCACTTCCATCGAATGTTTTTTTTTTAATATTAAAAACATAAAGAAGCTCTTTGAATAAATATGGAAATTTACGCTCCTTCGCCCATTTCTCCGCCTTCTCCTTATCCGTGGTGGCATCAACCGGGGTCGCCTGATCTTTTTCCAACTTTCTAGCGCGTTGGTCCATTTTGACACGGGCTTTTGTATAGACATTTTTAAAGTCATCGCCAGTTAGATACTTGAAATATTTATCTTTTATTTCTATATGAGTTAACACACTGGAAGTATTTGGAGGTTCGAAAATAGCATTTTTGGCCACATTTAAATCTTCTTTTAAGCTTAAAGTATCATCCGCTATAATATTTAATTTATCATGATAATCATCACTATAAAATATATTGGAGTCATATTCATAATCTCTGAATTTTGCGTCTAGTACCGGTACCGCGATAGCCACAGGTATATCGTCATCCGCTCCCGCCCGCCCCCGCACTGCCCTTTGAATCCTCTGATTCCCCTCTCCCCTAGATTGCTCTGCCACGTTTTGGTTGTTTTGGTTTGGCGTCTTCAAGTTACGTCGGGGCCGCTGCTTTTCTTCAGCTTCCGGCTCTCCCAGCAGCTTGCCTACTCCGCGGTCGAGTCTGTTGAGCAACCCCACCACTCCCCTCTCCTGCGGCGCCGCCGCCGCCGCCGCCCCCGCCGCCTCCTCCGCCGCCCCCGCCGCCTCTTTCTCCGCCGCCCCCGCCGCCTCTTTCTCCGCCTCCTCCGCCGCCGCCGCCGCCGCCGCCGCCGCCGCCGCCTCTTTCTCCGCCTCCTCCGCC
>MDSY01132856.1_pt1 | contig 10297 bp, 8 predicted proteins | sample 811131 | NCBI WGS metagenome assembly MDSY01 (sample SAMN05326643, study PRJNA326480) | marine metagenome | isolation source: seawater | place: Atlantic Ocean: South West | collected 2010
AATTCATCTGGAAACAATGGTCTTATAGGTCTATCTATCAATCTTGATATTAATGTCTCACTCTCTGTTGGTCTTGCTTCTCTTTTAAAGTATCCACCAGGAATCTTACCTGCTGCATAATATTTTTCTTGGTAATTTACAGACAATGGAAAGTAATCTATATCTGGATTTACTTTTTTTGCCCCTACTACTGTTGCTAAAACAACTGTTTCACCACATGTTGCAATTATCGCTCCATCTGCTTGTCTTGCTATTTTACCTGTTTCTAATCTTATCTTCTTTCCTGCTACTTCAATTTCCTTCTTATATACTTTAAACATTTCATTTCCATTTCGTTTCGTTCTTTTCTTTTCATTTCGTTCTATCTAATTTGATATTTCTTATTTTCTTATATTCAATTTTGACAGTACATTCTTGTAAGAGTCCATTTTATTTTTCTTTAAATACTCTAACAATTTTTTTCTTCTATTTACCGCTCTTAACAATCCAACTGAGGAATGTTTGTCTTTTTTAAATTGCTTTATATGTTTTGAGAGAGTATCAATTTTCTCAGTAAGCAAAGCAATTTGAATCTCGGAAGATCCTGTGTCTTTATCATGAATTGCTAACTCTTTTGCCTTATTGTTCATACTTTTTTTTCCTTATTTGTTTGTTTGTTTAATTAAGTTTTCGATTTTTTCTGCATACTCAAAAGATTCATCTTTTCTAAAAATAATCTTTGGTAAAAATTTCATAAATACTTTTTTTGATAAGATTTTTCTAATCAAAAAAGAATATTCCTTGAGTTTTTTGATTACTTCATCTGCATCTTTTCCACCTAATGGTAAAACATACGCTTTTGCAATTTTTAAATCTTGGCTCATTTTTACCTCAGTGACTGTAATCATATTAGTCTCCAAGTTAGGTACTTTCGCCTCATTTTTAATAAAAATCATGCTTAAAGACTGTTTTATCATTTCGCCTACTCTCAATTGTCTTTGAGAAACTGATTTTCCTATTCTATCCGCCATTGTTATATAGACCTCTCTTTTGAGATTACATTAAAAGCTTCTATTATGTCACTTTTTTGAAAATCCATGTAATCTTTTATCGTAATTCCACATTCCTGACCATTACTTACCTGTTTAACCTGATTTTTTTCCCTAAAAATAGTGCTAACTTTGCCAGTGTAAATTATTGTACCATCTCTAATTAATCTAACATCTGAAGAGCTTGTAATTTCTCCATCAGTTATTTTACAACCTGCAACTTTTCCTGCTCCTGAAACTTTGAATATTTCAAGTACTTGTGCAGTTCCAGAAATTTTTTCTTGAACATCTGGAGTTAATAAACCAGACATTTTTTGTTTTATATAATCTAAAACTTCATAAATAATATTAAAAGATGAAATTTTTATATTTTCATTTTCAGCAAGTTTTTTTGCCTCTTTACTAGGTTTAACATTAAAAGCAATTAAAACAGCTTTTGATGCCTTTGCTAATGTTACATCTGTTTCAGTAATCATGCCAATATCAGCTAAAATAATTTTTGTTTTTACTTCTTCATGTTTTATTTGGTTAATTGCATTCTTAATTGCTTCTGATGAACCATGAACATCTGATTTTATAATTAAGTTTAATTCTTCATTAGTTTTATCTGTAAAAGCTGATTCTTGTGTCGCAAAGGATAAAGGATTCTTTCCCTCTTTTGCTTCTTCTACTCTGTTTTCACTTAAAGTCTTAGCCTCTTTTTCATTATTTAAAACTATAAAATCATCTCCAGATTTAGCTGGTCCATTAATACCTAAAATTTCTACAGGTGTTGAAGGTAACGCATCACTTATATTTGTACCCTTATCATTTATGATTGCTCTAATTTTTCCCCACTTTAATCCACATACAAAAAAATCACCTTTTCTTAATGTACCAGTTGTAACTATGACCGTTGCAACAGGTCCTCGACCGATATCAATTTTAGACTCTAATACAACTCCTGTGGCTTTTGATTCAAAATCTGTCTTTAAATCTAAAATTTCAGCTTGAAGTACTATTGCCTCAATTAATTTATCTAAGTTTAATTTTGTTTTTGCTGAAATTTCTACCATCAACGTTTCTCCAGAAAGTTCTTCTGCAATTAATTCATGTTCGAGCAATTGATTTTTAATTTTTTGTGGATCTGCATCTGGAAGATCACATTTGTTTATTGCAACTACAATAGGAACATTAGCTGCTTTTGCGTGTTTGATCGACTCAATTGTTTGAGGTTTTACTCCATCATCTGCTGCAACAACCAAAACAACCACGTCAGTTAATTTTGACCCTCGCGCTCTCATTTCAGTAAAAGCAGCATGTCCAGGAGTATCAATAAATGTTATCTTATTTGATTGATTTTCAATTTGATATGCACCAATATGTTGGGTAATTCCACCGAATTCACCTGAAACAACATTAGCATTTCTTAAAACATCTAGCACTGAAGTTTTTCCATGATCAACATGACCCATAACAGTAACTATAGGAGGTCTATTTTTTAAATTTTCAACTCTAGTTGCTTTTATTTTTTTTATTATCTCTTCAGTTTTTTCCTCTCGAATTGGATTATGTCCAAACTCTTTAACTAAAAATTCTGCTGTATCCGCAGCTAATGTTTGATTGATAGTAACTGTAACGCCCATACCAAAAAGATATTTTATTACATTACTTGATTGCTCGGCCATTCTGTTTGCTAGTTCCCTAACAGTAATTGCTTCTGGAATATTTACATTTCTTTTAATGGGTTTTAAATTTTCTTTGTTTTCCTCTTTGTTTAAATTTTTTTGCTCTTTTTCTCTTGCTCTTTTAACAGATGCTAAACTTCTCTCTCTTGCTTCAATTTCATCACTTAATGCTCTTGAAACTGTCAATTTATTTTCTCTTTTTTTTGTACCTAACTTAATTTTTTTACCTTCATTATCTCCTTTTAGTCTTTTTGTTGCTCTTTGTTCCGCAAGCTTTCTTCTTTCAAAATCATTTGTATTTGGAGGATTTTTATAACCAAATGATGATTTAAAAGGAGTTCCACGACTAAATGGTGAGCTGGATTTTGACCTCACTCCTGTAGCGGGGAATCTAGAAGAAGTCGTTTTTTTTATAAAATTACTTTTGGATTTATCAATAACTACAGAATTTTTTGATTGAGTTTTTGCTTTCTCAATATTTTTGATTGATTTTTTGGCAGTACCTGAAATTGTTAATTTTGTTTTTTTGCTTTCCATAACTCATCACTCAATCTTTATAAACTATATTTCTTGCAGACATTATTAATTCATCTGCTTCACCTTTAGATAAAGCAAAATCCTCTAAATATCCTTGAATTTTAACTTTTTCTCCCTTAACAATATCAAAGCCTCCAGTAAGCTCGTCTGAGGCTAAATCTGCAAAATCTTCTAGGGTTAAAATTTTTTGCTCCCCTAAAGTAACAAGCATTCCTGGAGTTAAACCCTTTAAATTAATCAAATTTTCTTCAAGACCTAGGTCCTTGATTCTTTGAGAAATATCTTCTTGATCTTTTTCGTAAAATTCTTTTGCTCTTTCAATTAAAGCTTTTGCTGTATCTTCCTCAATACCTTCAATCTTAATTAAATCCTCCGAACTACTGTCCTTAATATCATCTATGGTTGAAAATCCCTCAGCCACCAATAGCTGACCTAGGGTTTCATCAAGTTCTAAGTTTTTAACAAAATTATCTGTTTTTTCCTTAAACTCTTGTTGTCTTCTCTCAGAATCCTCTTGATCAGTCATAATGTTAATTTCATAATTGAGTAACTTTGTAGCTAAACGAACATTTTGTCCTCTTCTACCAATTGCTTTACTTAAATTTTCCTCTGTCAAAATGACATCAAGTTTTTTTCTCTCAACATCAACGTTCACTCTTTGTACGTCTGCAGGAGATAATGCATTCGAAACTAATATAGCTGGATCTTCAGACCAATTGACAATATCAATTTTTTCTCCCTGTAGTTCATTTACTACAGCTTGTACTCTGGAACCCCTCATACCTACACATGCTCCTACAGGATCAAGTGAGGTATCCACAGCTTTAACACAAATTTTTGCTCTACTACCTGGGTCTCTTGATGAAGATTTAATTTCTATTAAACCATCATATATTTCTGGAACTTCTTGAATAAATAATTTTTCCATAAATTTAGGATGAGCTCTTGATAAGAATATTTGTTGTCCTCTTGGTTCTCTTCTAACGTCATAGCAATATGCTTTCACTCTATCTCCAGCTTTAATATTTTCCCTTGGGATCATTTCATTTTTTTGAATAATTGCCTCTGTTCTTCCAAGATCAACTATTACATTTCCAAATTCTAACCTTTTTACTATACCGCTTAAGATTGTGTCTTTTTTATCTATGAAATCATTAAATTGTCTTTCTCTTTCAGCCTCTCTAACATTTGTGCTTATCACTTGTTTTGCAGTTTGAGCAGCTATTCTACCAAAATCAAATGATGGGAGTGGCTGTAGAACCTCATCTCCAATTTTTTTATCTTTGTTTGTATCATTTAAAGAGATTGCATCTGAAAGTTTAATTTCTGTATTAGCATTTTCAGGATTTTCAGTGATTATTAATCTTCTGAATAATTCTATATCTCCATTTTCACGGTTTATTAGTACTTTAATTTCGTTGTCTTGGCCAAATTTTGATTTTGCCGCTTTTGCTATACCACTTTCCATAGAACTAATAATGAGTTCTTTATCAATAGATTTTTCTAATGCCACAGCTTCTGCAATTCTTAAAAGTTCTAATTTATCTGCTCTTTTATTTAACATTTTTTTGTTTGCTCCAAAAAAAAATGGGCTTAAGCCCATTTTGTAAATTCAAAAATATTTTTGAAATATATAAAAGTTTTTTTATAATTCAATAAAAACTATTTTAAAAAAACACCAGTTTTATCAGTCTTTTCCCATGAAAATGCTCCATCATTCTCTGGTTCTCTACCAAAATGACCATATGCTGAAGTCTTCTCATAAATTGGTCTATTAAGATTTAACATTTCCCTTATTCCTCTTGGACTTAAATCAAAATTTTCTTTTATTTTATCTTCAACAAATTTATTTTTTTCTAAATCTTTATCAAATAAATTAACATAAATTGAAAGAGGTTTTGAAACCCCTATGGCATATGCAAGTTGAATTAAACACTTTTCAGATATTTTTGATGCAACTACATTTTTTGCTATATATCTGGATGCATAAGCAGCAGATCTATCTACTTTAGTGGGGTCTTTTCCAGAAAAGGCTCCTCCACCATGAGGGGCTGCTCCTCCATAAGTATCCACTATAATTTTTCTTCCAGTTAATCCACAATCACCATCTGGTCCTCCAATAACAAAATTACCTGTGGGATTTACATAAAAGTCTTTTTCGTCCAATCCTTCTAAAAAATTTGATGGAATAGACGCCAACATATAAGGTCTTAATAATTCTTTAACTTTGGCTTGATCTACATCTGCAGAATGCTGTGAAGAGATGACAACTGATTTTACTTTTTTTGGTTTTCCATTTTCATATTCAAATGTTACCTGACTTTTAGAATCTGGTTCAATACTCTTTAGCTTACCAGATTTACGGTCTATCGCCATCAATCTTAAAATTTTATGGGAATAATAAATTGGCGCCGGCATAAATTGGTCAGTCTCATTACAAGCATAACCAAACATAATTCCTTGATCTCCAGCACCCTCATCTTTGTTGCCTGATGAGTCAACCCCCATAGCTATATCGGTCGATTGAGAATGTAAATGACTCTCAATTTTTGTTGCCTCTTTCCAAGTAAAACCATTTTGGTCATATCCAATGTCTTTAATACAATCTCTTACCTTTTGAACTAAATCATCTTTTTTAATTTCAGGACCACGTACTTCTCCAGCTAGAACAACTTTGTTTGTTGTTGTTAATGTTTCACATGCCACTCTTGCAAAAGGATCATTTGACAAATAACTATCCACAACCATATCTGAGATTCTATCTGAAACTTTGTCTGGATGCCCCTCAGAAACAGACTCACTTGTGAAAAGGTAGTTTTTTAAATTACTCATTATAAAATTCTATTAAATGAAAATATTAAAAAAATATACAATAAAATTATAACGAAAAACATCTTATTCCCATATTGCGAAAACAAAGTTATATCTGATACTCTTTTTTCATAAAAATCTAAGTAACCCGTATCGCCTAATTTTATTTTACTTTCAACAATTCCAACAGGACTAATTACTGCTGTAATTCCGTTATTAGCAGACCTTAATAAATATTTGCCGCTCTCGATTGCTCTAAAAATACTATGTGTAAAATGTTGATGAGGTCCGATAGACTTACCAAACCAACCATCTTCAGAGATATTGATTATAAAATCAAAATTGGTATCATCAAATATTTCACCTGAGTAGATAATTTCATAACAAATAAGAGGCAATATTCTTACATCAAAATCATTATTATTTAATGAAATAATATTTCTTTTTTCACCACTGCTAAAAGATTGATAATTATTTGACAAAGATTTTAAACCAATTTTACTTAAGATCTTTTCTAACGGTAGAAACTCTCCAAATGGAACTAAGTTAATCTTATTATAGGAGTCTATTAAATTTAGATTATTGTCATAAAAAGAAAAGGAATTATAATATCTATTTTCTTTATCAATTTTTCTTAAATTATTAATACCTAATCCAATATAATGATTATCATTAAAATCTTTATTGAATAAAAATTCAAAATTTTTTAATTCAGATTGATTGGTATTGGGTATTATTCCCTCAGGCCATATGAAAAGAGTTTTTGAATTTAAATTTGGTTCACTAAGTTCAATTAGATCTAAAACTACTGAAGAAGTATCAGTATTTCCATAAAATCTATTTAAATCAATTTTAGATCCTATTATTCTTACTACATAATCATTTTTAACTAAATCATAAGATTCGAAAGATTTTATTTTTGAAGAACCAAAAATATAAAGAATTAATGGTGATAATAAGAGAAAAATACAAATAACTATTTCTTTTTTATTTTCTCTTAAAATTAGAATTGCTGGACTTGTAAAAAACGAAATACACAAAATATTTAAGCCATAAGTACCAATAAAGGAGGTGATTTGGATAATTTCAATTTTATTAGAAATACTATAAGCAATTAGATTCCACGGAAAACCAGATAAAATATTTCCCCTAACAAACTCGATTGTGCCAAAAATCAGTGAAAAAAGAAATAAATTACTTACAGGTTTTTTTAAGTTTATAAAAAAAAAGAAGTAAGTAACAATTCCATAAAAAACAGCAAGAAATGATGGGATTAAAATTAGAGCAAGTGGAACGAGTAATTTAAAATTTATATCAAATGTCAATGAAATTGAGATCCAATACAAACTAGACAAAAAGTAGCCAAAACCAAAAAACCAACCATACAGAAAAGTTTTATATTTATTTTTAATTTTTTTTTTTCTAAAAATAAAAATAAAAAATAAACTAAAAGTAATTAAGTTTATTAAATAAAAATTGTAAGGAGGTAAACTTAAAGAGCTAAGTGCACCTAATATTATTAGTAATAAAAACTCAATATATATTTTTTTTTTCAATTTAATTTATTTTTTTAATTACTGAATAAAAAATTTTTTGTTCCTCGATTAACATTTTTTTATAATCTTTGACTTTAATATGATTGAATCCTAATAAATGTAAAAATCCGTGAATAAAAATCTTAATAACTTTTTTTTTAAATAAAAATAAATCTTGGTTCTTTGGGCTATCCATAAAATTATAACTTATTATGATATCTCCCAAATAAAGTTTTTTTTTTAAAATCATTTTTTTTTGTGCGGGGAATGTAAGTACATCTGTGGGTATATTTTTATTTCTAAAAATTCTATTCAGTTTTTTAGTTCTTCTATTGTTTGACAAAAGCAATGTAAAAGATATCTTTTTATTAACAAACTGATATTTTTTTGGAAAAGATTTACAAATAGATTTAAAAAAAAATTCTTTTTTTTTAATCCTTTTAGACCAGTTTTTTTCCTCTGAATATACCTCTATATTAATCATTTTGATTGTTGCTATAAGCTTTAACAATCTTTGAAACTAGAGGATGTCTAACAACATCTAAATGATCAAAATCAATTACAGATATCTCATTTAAGTGAGATAAAAGTTTTTTTGATCTGTCTAGACCTGACAAACTTTTATTTGGTAAATCTATTTGAGTTGGGTCACCGTTTACAATAATTTTTGAATTTTCTCCAATTCTTGTAAGAAACATCTTAATTTGAGTGTCTGTAGCATTTTGAGCTTCATCTAAAATAGCAAATGAATTTTTTAATGTTCTACCACGCATAAATGCTAAAGGAGCTATTTCAATGTCACCTATTTCAATCATTCTTTGAATTTTTTCGAAATGGAAAAGATCATACAATGAATCGTATAAAGGTCTTAAATATGGATCTACTTTTTCTTTCATGTCTCCTGGTAAAAATCCTAGTCTTTCTCCAGCTTCCACAGCTGGTCTAGACAATATTATTCTTTCGATTTTTTTTTCAAGTAACATTGTCAAGCCTACGGCAACAGCTAAAAAAGTTTTTCCTGTGCCTGCAGGTCCAGTTGAAATAACAATATCGCTTTGTCTAAGAGCTCTCACATATTTTTTTTGTTTTTCTGATCTAGGTATTATTGATTTTTTTGGTGTCTTAATGATGTCTGTAATATTTTGATTTTTTACTTTTTCATCAATCATAAATTTATCAATAGAAGATAATATGTCTTTATTTTCAATATTTCCATTATTAATAAATTGATTAGCTAAAAATTGAATTGCATTCTTAACCATTTCGTTTTTATCAGGAGTCGATTTAATTAAAATGGAATTTCCCCTTGAATATAGGCTAGCTTCCGTAATCTTCTCTAATTCTTTTAAATTTTTATTAAATTCACCTACCACGCCCATAAGTAAATGATTATTATCAAAGATTACACTTAGAGTATTATTGTCTGAATAAACAAACTTTAGATTAGTATAAATATTGTTCTTTGAGGTAATATTCAAATTTTAGGCTACCTTTTGATTTGATTTTTCAATAAATTGTCCAGTTAAAGTATTTTGATTACTATTTTGAATTTTTACTTTAACTATTTTTCCAATTAAATCATCACTACCATTAAATAAAACCGATGTCATGTACTCAGATCTTCCAAAAAGTTTAGTTTTATCATCTGTTCTATTTTCTACTAAGACACTTATAAATTTATTTTCTAAGGATTTATTCATTTTTATTTGATTATTAAATAATTTTTGTTGGACAATTTCTAATCTTTTAATAGACATTTTCTTATCCACCAATTTTAAATTTGATGCTACCGTCCCAGGTCTTGGACTGAATACGAATGAAAATGAGTTTATAAATTTCACTTCATCTATAAGATTTAAGGTATTATAAAAATCTTTCTTTTCTTCTCCTGGATAACCAATTATAAAATCGCTCGAAAATTCAATTTTTTGATTTATTTCTTTTAATTTATAAAATATTTCTAAATAACTTTTAATAGTGTGTTTTCTATTCATTAGTTTTAAAACCTTATCTGATCCACTTTGGACTGGTAAGTGAACTAAAGGCATTATTTTTTCCGAGAATTTATAGACTTCAATTAAATCCTCGGTCATATCTTTTGGGTGAGATGTCGTATAACGTATACGTTTTAAACCTTTTAAATTTTCAAGTTCAAGAATTAAATCTGATAAATAATACTTTTCAAAATTATATGCATTAACATTTTGTCCTAAAAGTATTATTTCTTTTGAACCATTATCAATTAAATATTTAGCCTCATCTAAAATTTGACTGAATGGTCTTGAATATTCTGGACCTCTTGTAAATGGAACTACACAAAAATGGCAAAATTTATCACAACCTTCTTGTATAGTTAAAAAAGATGAAATATTTTTTGATTGATTTTTAACTTTACTAAGATAATCAAATTTTGTTACAGCATCAAAATCTGTTTCCTCTTTTCTTTTTTTTTTATCTTTATGACTTAATATGATATCATTTATTTTATGATAAGCTTGGGGACCCAATATTAGATCAATATATGGTTCTCTCTTTAGCATTTCCTCATTTTCAGCTTGAGCTACACATCCAGTAACAATCACTAGAGGTTTACTTTTTGATTTAAATATTTTTTTTACTCTTCCAATTTCATGATAAACTTTTTCTTTGGCTTTATCTCGAATATGACAAGTATTTAACAAATAACAATTTGCTTCCTCATAATTTTTTGTTTTAATAT
>MDSY01058398.1_pt1 | contig 10296 bp, 4 predicted proteins | sample 811131 | NCBI WGS metagenome assembly MDSY01 (sample SAMN05326643, study PRJNA326480) | marine metagenome | isolation source: seawater | place: Atlantic Ocean: South West | collected 2010
ACTTGCTGGAGAGAGCCAGCTGGTTCGCGAGGGTCTCTTCGAGCTTTGCCGCCGTCCAGGTGGGGTTCACGCCCGGCTTGCCACCGCCCTTACTTTCACCGAAAGAAAAACTCGACTGCTCAAGCTGTTTCTTCTGCAGCTGAGCTGCCAATCCACCCGTGTCGGTGCCCCCCGCAATGCTTCCGCCAACGACCTTCATGAACTCGTTGTACGTGACCTCTCCACTGCCATCGGGATCAATAGTGTGCATGAACTTGCGGAAGTCGGCATCGTTCATTTCAATGCTGTAATGACGGAGGACCGTACGAAACTCGTCGTAATCGAGATGCCCGCTCTTATCAGAGTCAGCAAAGCGAAATGCCTTTCTCACGCTGCTGAATTGAGTTGCCATTTTCTGTCGAAGCACGGTGAGCACTTGCTTCGGGCCCCAATGTGGGTTCTCGCCCGGCTTTCCTTTTTGCGTCTCTTTGCTTTTGTTCCCAAATCCACCGCCGGATTCTCGAGCGTGCGCCTCCAGTACATCCTTATGAATTGTCCCATCAACCTCGTACCCAAATATTCTGAGAAAGGTGCGGTACGTTATGGGGCGTCCCTGCTGAATCCCAAACCTGGCAAAGAGCGAGTGCGAAAAGGTTAGTTTTTTGTCAGTCCGAGCGAGCTCGCCCGGTGGGACGAATTCGCAATTCGCACTCACCGTTTCATTATTTTTCGATACACGACATCGTCGCACACTTCGACGCCAATGTACTTGAGAAACTCTCTGAACGCGCCAGCATCGAGGTGCCCCTTGCGCGCTGTGTCGATGTGTCGAAAGGCCTTGCGAACCGACCTATTCCGGGTCTTGAGGAGGCGTTCCAGATCATGGTGCACGTCGTCAGCGTCGGCCATGGTGCCTCTCTGACGATCCTTGCGACCCCCTGTGGGCTAAACTGAGTTCGTCGCCTCTCCCACCCTCTTCGCGCTGACGGACGGGGGCGGCTGTCAACCGAATGAAGCGCCGGTTCTCCAGAGAGTCCAACGAGAAACTTTGGGATTCACGAAGTGCAAATTTTCCGCTTCAGGATATTTTCCCAGGTAAATTTAGGCACTTTCTTAATTTTTCATATGGTAATTTTCTAATTATAAGGCAAGAAAAAAACCAAGGACTCCTAGTGGGTTCCTACATCCTTCGCAAAGGAAAGGAACACAGGAAGAAGAAGTCGGACTAGCTAGCTCAGCACTCGCGAGGCACAACAAGAGGGAGCGCAACCAGTCGGAAGCACTATGCGTTGTGATTGTTTCTCATCAAAGAGAGCATCGCACCTATGCTGCAATGGCGAAGGACTCTGAGCATCGAATTTGCAGGTAAACTTCAATGGATCGGCCTGGAACAGCAGGCACAGCAGGGTCGATTCGACCAGGCACCGCAGCGTCTGCACTTACTGCGACGTCGCGCCGAAGCAATAGGAATGATGCGCGTCGGCCAGGGACCGCAGGCACTGCCGACACATTTGGAGGCAGCACGCTGTACACTGGACACTCATATGGCAGTGGAGGCTCCCGGCGGTCGAAGAAGCGCCAGCGAGATGCGCTGGTGCCGCCGCCGCCGCCAACAGCAGCGCCGACCAACGCACGGACGGTTGAGGCGGCGATCGAAAAGATGCGAGCTCGTCGTCGGGCTGCCTTCGAGCACAGCATGAGCTCCACGTCGGCGGGGGGCGTGTCGGTGCTGAGCATGGCGCAGGACCGCAGCGGGAGGGCGACGGCGACGCTCTTCTACCCAGAATCGACCTGCGAAGCGGCCAGGCGGCGCCCACCGTCGTACGGAACATCGCGACCTGCTTGCCGCGTCCGCAGCCGGACCCCAACGACGCCCGCGAGCGGAAGCGCCAGATCTGGTCAACGCACAGCGTTGGGGGCGCGGTACGTGCTGCGCGTGGGACGGACGGGGCGCGGCTCGGCGAGACGAACGTGGAAGAACGCGCGACGATGATGGGCGGTCGGACCCTGCCGATCATGCGCGTCCTGATGGAGCCGAACCAACCCATCAACATTCGCAACAAAGCCGCCGCCTCCGTCGGATACATGGCCATCGAACGAGAGAATCAGCTTAAGGTTGGGGCGACGCCGGGGCTCATGGACAACTTTCTGACGCTCCTCAGGGAAGTTGCGTCGAAGCAGACGAACTTTTACATACACTTTCCGGACTTCAAGGACACCGAGGTGCTGGTCATGCCAGATGTGAGCAGCCGAGAGAACTTGCTCGAAGTGGCGACCCGAGGGCCGAACTCCATCGTGAAAGACATCCTCCCGCACAAGGTGCACCAGTTCTATCGCGAGGGCGCGTCCCTCCCGGCGAATTTCACGCACCTCTTGTGCCCGCGGTGCGGCCTTGGGGTGCCTCGCTCGCACCCGTTCGTGTGCCAGTACCTGCACCACAACTTCGACGACCATATCCCGGGGGGCGACGACGACTCCTCCGTCAGCTCCACGATTTCGTCCAGCAGCAGCAGGTACAGGGACAGGAACTACGGGGGCTGCTCGGCGAGGCTGCTGGACGGCAACGAAGACGAGCTGGAAACGGACCTGTCGCGCCTGCTGCGCACCCGCATGGGCGCGCTGCCGTTCGACCGCGAAACGCAGCACTGGGCGCACACCACCTGCAGTGGGCTGCGCAACCTCGCCATCGAACCGGACAACGCGAAGCGACTGGCGAGCGCCAACGCCACGGCGCCGCTGGTGGGACTCCTGGAGCGGGCCAGCGACTCGCTGCGCGTCGCGTCGGTGAGCTGCATCACGGCCATCGCGCTCGTGGACGAGGAGGCCGCCGTGCGCGCCGTGCAGTTCGGGGTGCTTCCCGTGGCGTTCGAAATGCTCAACGACGACGAGAACGACATGGTGCGCTTCACGGCCGTCAAGCTGGTCAACGAGCTGGCGCGCCGGCCAACGATTCGGGCTCGGCTCGTCGCCTTCGAGCGCCCCCCCGGCGCCCTCTCGTCGCGCATGGAGCCCATGGACCACCACGAGCCATCGCTGCTGCTGCGCCTTTTTCGGCTCGCTCGCGAGGAGTTCGAGAGCCCGCTGTGCCGCCTGATTCGGGAAAACTCCATGATCGCCATCCAGCAGCTCTCGAAAAACCACGAGAACGAAGTCGCGGTGCAAGACGAGGCGCTGAAGAACAACGTCGTGGCAATTTTGACCGAGCAAATGAGCGTGGGAACGGAACTTGGCAAGATTGCTGCGATTGAGATGCTGATCAACATCTGGCCGAAGTACGAAGCTGCGTTGATCGAAGATTTGGAAGCGACGGCCCTCGCGGAAGAGGAGGCGCAGCGGAAGGAAGACGAGGAGCAAGGCAAGGAGCAAAGGAAGATGGGTAGGGCGGCCAGGGCGTCTTTGGAAGCGGCAGCGACGGCGAAGCGTGCCAATCGGCACAAGGAAGCGCAGAAGATCGTGAAGCGAGAACTTGAGGCAATATTTCCGCTGGTGGCGTCTTACATCGACACGTACAAACAAGACCGACCTCCAATTCGCCTCCAAGTTAAAGGGTGCGAGTTCATCATGGCATTATTAGACACCGAGGAGCTGAAGACCAACTTCGTTATGTCGCACGGAGACGCCGTGGCGTCGATTGTCAACATGGTGACAAGGAAGTACGTCGGTGTGTCATTTCACCGCCGCCAGAAGAAGTGGGAGGCAAGTATCAAGCGCCGACGGAGCCGCGGATTCGTAGAAGGCGAAGAAGAGATGAAGGCGTCCGAACTAGGACGGTCGTCCGGTCATGAGACGGCAGACGACTTCTACTACGAACGGCTTGGCTTTTTCAGCACCGCAGAGGAGGCTGCCCACCGGTACGATGAGGAGGCGGACAAACTCGGCCGTGCATTGAATTTTCCCATCGCCAAGAACGGCTTCTTGGTGGCCAAAGCTGTCGTCGAAGGCGCCGAACTGAAGCCCTTGGGAATCAGGACGCTTCTGCACATGTGCGACGGCGAGACTCCCCGAGTTGACCAGCTTGTCCGCAAGTCGGACCCAACCTTCAACGAGACGCTCAAAGGTCTTCTTTTCTACTACCAGCGGCAGCAAGATTTCTCTATGCGAGACACCGTGACCACGCTTCTCCGGGAGCTTGACCAAGAGGGCATAATCGGCGAGTTCTGCCTGGGTATACCAGACGAGGAGATGACTGACGAGATGAAGGAAATCAAGGACGAGCTCCGAGCCAAGGCGCGCCGCAAGGACTACAAAATGCTGAGCGGCGTGCGCAAGCATTTTTCGACGACGGAGCTGCGACAGCACCAGGAGGCGTTCAAAAAAGTAGATGCCGACAACAGCGGCAGCATCGACAATCAGGAGTTGGGGATCATGTTCCACGACTACGGTTTGAATATCAACAGCGCTCAGCTTGACTTGCTGATCAAAGAATCCGATGTTGATGGGAATGGCACCATCGACTTTCAGGAGTTTCTACTGATCATGCTCAAGATTAAGCAAGGCAAATTAGGCGGCCCGGCTGCGGACTTTGCAAAGGCCGCGAGGGAGATGAAAGTCGGAGCTGCAGCCTCCGCACTGAAGGAGAGGATGTTTGGGATGTCAAAGAAGAAGCGGGAAGCGATTGAGAGAGCAGACGCGGAGCGCGAGCGCAAGCGACGAGAAGATGAGTACAACAAGCGAGAAATAGAGTGGCGCGACGGCCACAAAAAGCTGCTCAAATATAGTACTGTGGAGAGCATTATGTACAGGCGTGAGCGCTATTTCTTGTCCCAGCATTGGATGGAACTTGCTTCAAAATTCTTCAAGGTGGTCGACGAGGACAATGATGGGTTGGTGAACTGGCGAGATACCGTGGATTCCTTGAATGATGAAAAGCATACGGACTTCAGTTTAAATTTGGGTGTGAACATGGTTGTCCGCCAGAATTGGAACATGCAGATGAATCCTCTTATCACTCCCCTGTTCCCCCTCAACGAGTCGATGTTTAAGAAATATCTGAAGCAAATTACGGACATTTGCCGCGAGCTATCGAACGAAGCCGGAGAGAGCATCAGTGAGCCCGTGTACGCCGGTCTTTCCGATGCGTTTGGGGAATCGACTCTCGATAAAGAGATTGGGCTTGCGCAGCGTCGGAACGCGGCGTTCATCATCAAACAGGAGGTCATGCGCAAGCAGCACGAGCGTGAAGAGGAACTCGCCGCGTTGGAGGCGGAAGCCGCCGAGCGTCGCGCGGCGCTGATGGAGATCGCCCGAGCAGAGGCAGCAGCGAAGGCAGCAGCCGACAAGGCGGCGGGGATCGAGAACATGTTCGACGCCGACATGCTCGACGATGAACCCTTAGACGACCTCATGCGCGCGATCATGGACGTCGATGGAAAGCCGCTCATTTTAAAGTTTTTGACGGAGGACGACAAGGCGATGCTGCACTTCATTAACAAAGACTTCCATTTACTGATGATGGGCAAGGATCATTTCAAGTACGAGGACCTCTTCACGCCTCTTATCTCCAACGCTGCGGTGCCCGGCGATAAAAGTGAAGGGCAAGGAACTCGATTTGAGATGCTTGAACATCATGCAGGAACAGGGTTCGAGGTGCTAGCGACAATTATCAGTTTCCTCCCAGACAAGGCGCCCGTGGCAGTTGCTAACGACGATGAGGAGGGAGCCAAAGTTGCGCAACCACCCGATATTTTGGCGGAAGATTTGTCGGGAGGAGACGGAAGCGCCATCGACCAGGTCGCCTTGCTATCTCAGCTGTCATCGCAGTTTCGCAATACGCTTGCAGCATCTGCGAATGGATTCCTCTCTCGAAGAAAGTTGGAAAATGAAGCTGCCGTGGCCGCCGAAGAAGAGGCCAAAAATCATCGCTGGGGCCCAGAACGGTTCTATTCGCTTCATGTGGAAGTTGTGGAGGCAACCGAGTTACTCGCTGCTGACCGGAATGGCCTTTCCGATCCATTTGCAATTGTAGATCTTGTGTCTATGGACACCGGCGAATCTATAAAAACGGAGATTTTTGAGGCAGACTCGACCGGTTTCATGGCATCCAAAGGAATGAAGCGCTTGACTTACAAGACGAAGACAATCAATGACACGCTGGAACCGGCGTGGAACGAGTCGTTCGAGTGGTCAGGCCTGGTTGATGATCCGTCTACGCTCGCTGTTAATGTGAAAGTCTACGATGCTGACATGATCTCGAAGGAAGCGCTAGGTCAGATCACCGCTGAGCAACTCCCTGTCGACGAGTTCCCAACAACACACGTTCCCAACACTGAGTGGTACGCACTGCAAGTGGTTGGCAAAATGACCGAAGTGTCGGGTTATGTACAGCTGTCCACAAGGCTCGAGTTCCACGATCGGAAAGCGGCAAACGATCTTGCAAAGGAAGCAGATGAAGCTGAGGCGGCGAGAATCGCCGAGTGCACTCCGGAGGAACTTGCCGAAGAGGCGGAGAAGCAAAGAGAAGCGCAAAGGAACGATCCACTTTTCCAGCACTGGAACCGTCATGTGCGTAGGCGAAAATCGAAAGAAGAGCTCGAAGGCGAGGAAGAAGAAAATGAAGATGGCGCGCACGAAGACGAGGATGAAGACACCACGGATGCCCATTCCCAGCCCCAAGATACGGAGCCGAAAGCGGGGCCACAGCCTGAGAGCGCGTACAGCGACGACGAGCATCGGGAAGGTGCGGCTTCGGAGGAGGCAGAGGCGGACGAGACCGATGATAACGGTGGTGATGATGGGCAGAAAGACGGCGGCGATGGTGGTGACGATGAGGGCGCTGGAGAGTTGGGTCCCATCGATGAAGGAGAGGGTCGCGGGGACGGAGGGGAGGACAAAGCGAGCTGGGAGTACGAAGAAGTGGACCTCGATGCCTGGTCTCCGTTTCCAGAGGTGTGGAACACGCGTCTTTCGCGGGATATCGTTCATGCTCAAGAGCTGCACGGAATGGGCGTCAACGACAGATCTGCTGCGTACGACTTCGATGCTCTCGCCGAGCGCCTAGCGAAGCTGCAGCTTGTGTTTCGCCCGCGGACGCCGCCGGTGTATGCGCACCTCGACGACCTACTGCGTGCGACCAAGCCTTATTACGGTGCTATCGACGCCGAGTCGCAGACAAGCCAAGTCGAGTTCGGCGCGCCCGAAATTAACGAAGAGGGAAAGCCAGTGCACCGTATTCAAGACCTGATCTGGTCATTCTTGGACCACGAGGAGGAAGACGAGCTGCACTTGGTGAGCAGGACATTTCACAGAATTCTCAATGCGGACCACCCAATGCACCAGCCGAAGGACTATCTCACCGCATTCGTGCGTGATACAGAGCGTTTGTTTAGTATCACCCCAAATATGGTTCCACCCCCGGGCTATGATTGGTCGGACTCGGACTCGAGCTCAGTATCGAGTGGATCCGTGTCGGGGTCCGATGTGGAGGACGGAAGCGTGTCCGAGTCCGACGAATCTGTGGATACACCGACCACACTCGAGGTTCAAGGCGGCCCACCGATACTGCAGACGTTCAAAGCGCTCTTGGAGCCGTTTCTCCAACCTGTTGTAGTTGAATCTCCACGACACGAAATCGAGCGGCAAAGGAAAAAGCAGGCTATTATCGATGAACGTCGTGCACGTATCAACGAAAGCCTCGACGATTTTTTTGGCGAGAAGCACCACCACCACCACCACCACCACCACCACCATCACCACCATCATCATCACCATCATCGGAAGGAGAAACAAAAATCCGAGGCCAAGAAATGGTCTCTCTTCCACTTTCCCACCAAGGAAGAAAAAGAGAAGGAGCTGAAGGATCGACTCGAGCGGGAGCGTATTGAGTACCACCAGGTTTACGGTACCTTCCAGATGTGGATCGCGTCGGCAAAGCCGGATTTTGTACTTTTCGATTCTCGGGCTGTCGTTGAAGAGGACACAAATTACGAGGCCCGGGAGGAGGAGGAGGAGGAGGAGAAGAAGAAGAAGAAGAAGAAGAAGAAGAAATCGAAAGGGCCGGAACCACCGCCGCCACCGCCAGAGATAGAGGTGGACGAGGCCCTCTACATGCCCGACAACGATTTTCTATTTGTGTGGAATAGCCACCCGAAGACTGCGAACGGACGGCGAATCGAGCCAAAGGTGTTGGAGGAAGAGAGCGACGACGAGGAGGTGGAAGAGGCACCTCTCGAGTTTTTGGAGGGTGAATGGCGCCGGCGGCCCAAAAATCCAGACAACCGGCGTCTCTTGCCACTCCTGTCGCGCGCAATGCATCGAGCCACCGTTGGTGAAGACCACTGGATTGAATGTTATCAGGATATGGCTGCTCGTTTTGTGATGGGCAACTGGCCGTTTGACAGTGAAGAAAGTCTCGAGATGCATAAGGCCGACGTAGCGAAAGCCATAGAATTGGCTGCTGAGGAAAAGGAGCGCCAAAAGAAATTAAAAGCAGCAGTTGCCAAAGCGGATGGTGTGGCCCACGAAGACACCGATGATGCCGACGAAGAGGCCGAAGGAGAGGCACCCGAGCCGAGCCTTCCGTCTATTCCGTTCATGCAATGCTTGCCCCACCAAGAAAGGGACTCTCCCTACGGGCTGATCCACGGTGGTGTTCTCGCTCAAGCGGTGCGCATAACATATTCTGAGGGTTTTGTGGAGAACGCCTTCCACCACGCTATCGATTATGTCATTGGGCGCGATCCCGCCGAGGATCTGACGCCCGAACAGCGAGAGTCGTTCACGCATGCCTTCATGCTTTTCGACATCGACGGCGGGGGGCACATCGACGCAGATGAGCTGGAGGCCGTGGTGCATGCGCTGGGCATGAAGCCAAGCCCGGCTGAGTTTGAGCAGATGATGATAGAGGCCGATGCCGATGGCACGGGCACAATCGATCTCGGTGAATTCCTCACGATGATGGCGCTGCACATGGCAGAGCATGCAGGAGAATTCGGTGAAAATGCCGCTGAAAATATTGCCGCCAATCTGCAAGATGCCGCAATTCTGATGCAGGAACAACGCTCACTCCAATGGCTCAAAGAACGAGGTTTCGACGCGGAGGAAGATCCGCAGAGCCTGGGTAAGCTGGTGACTTCGACCTGGGACGAATGGCTTGAGGTGACCTGCATCATGGAAGCGATTGTCGACAACGACATGGCTATAATACGGTTCATCTGCGACAAGCTTGTGAATGGCGTCTTGGAGAACAAGAGGCCACCTATTCCGGAGACTGAAGATGATGAGGCGGACGAAAGCGCTCAAGCAGAGACCGCCACCACGGATTTGGGAGTAGTTGCAGCAGCTAGTGACAGCAGCGTCAGAGGCGACAGCGTCGAAGGAGTGGACAGTGATGCTTTCTTGCCTGCGGAGGAGCGCCGTCGCAAAATCATACTTCAGCTTCTGCAGATTCGCAGCAGCGAAGGGGAGACCGCACTGCATTACGCATGCCGCGGCGGAAGTCTGCCCATCGTCCAGTGGCTCGTCGAAAATGGTATCGTTGGGGCTGACATTGAGGTGCTGGATGACTTCGGAAAGACGCCGAAGTACCACGCAGAACTAAAGAAGCATCAAGAGGTGGTGAAATGGATCGAGGACTATCAGGTGCGATCACTGCAGGACTTGGAAGATGACATAATCGACGATGAGTCCGGTTACAGTTCTGGGCACTTTTCGAGATCCGGCTTCCTTCCAAAAAGCCACCGGAAGTTGGGGCGCGACTTAGATATCGATTTGCCGCCATCCTTGATGGTATCAGGGGGTCTTAACGAAGGCGCAATGGGTATTTATGATTGGTCAGAGGAGGAGGGCTGGTATAAACAGAGAGGCACCAGCGCTCGCCGCAACTTCCTTTGTCGCAATCCCGACAACGGCCACTGGAGTTTCACAAAATCACGTGGGAATGTGACCGAGAACAAGGGAATAACGGTAAGCTACACGTCAGCGCATCTTCCGACACGCACAGGGCTGCGTTGGACGAGCCGCAGCGGAGGAGAATGGAAGGAAGACGAATGGCTTCATGTTGTGCCGATTGACGATGTTGTCGACGAAGGTTTCTAGGTGTGTGGAACATGGATCGTCGTCGGGTATCTTCCAGCAGCTGCAGCAGCTTAGCAGCTACACAACACACACACAGAGACACTTCCGAACAGACACCACAGCAAGTAGCTTTCTCCTTAGCTTAAGTCTCTCTAGCTTAGGCCTTAGGTATCTGTATCTGTGTCTGTGTCTGTATCTGTATCTGTTTCGTGTTTCTCTGTTCGCTTCTGTTATAAAAATCTAGCATCTAATAAACTTAAATCATTCACAATGATCTTGTCTCGCGGTATTTGGAGTTGGAGTTGA
>MDSY01136223.1_pt1 | contig 10296 bp, 13 predicted proteins | sample 811131 | NCBI WGS metagenome assembly MDSY01 (sample SAMN05326643, study PRJNA326480) | marine metagenome | isolation source: seawater | place: Atlantic Ocean: South West | collected 2010
AGTTGCTAATTGTACGTTTTTTAGATTACTCATTTTTTTATTTGTTTAATTTATTTAATACTCTATCTAGTGTTGTGTTGAATTTACCTTTTCCAAATTCAAATTTTGTTGTTTGTGGTGTTTCACCTTCTGGATTATGCTTAAAAGGTTTTGAAGCTGCTTCAGAAAATTCTTCTTTTACAGTTCTTGATTTTAAAGGTTTTTCAATTGACATTTCTTCTTCAACTTCTTCCATTTTAGATTCTTTGTCTCCTTTTAAATCAGCAATTGCATCTTCAAGATTTTGAATTTTAGCTTCCATTTCTTTAAATGAATCTTTAGTAACGTAGTTTCCTTCGTCAGCCATTTCTTTTTCTTTTTCCTCGTAATTGTCTTCTTCTTTAAGGTCAGAAGTAATTTCTTCTCCTTCTTCAGTTTCTTTAGCAGGAACTTCGTCAGATACTTCTCTAACGTCTGCAATAATTCCTTCTTCTTCTACAACTACCAAACGACCATCTTCTAAAAGATATTCACCTACAGGCATTGCTACTTTTTCATCGTCTGTTACGATAAAGATTTCTTTACCCTTTTCAAAGGATTCGGCAGACACAATAGTGCCATTTTCTAATTTAGTTTCCTCAAGTTTTACTTCTATATTTAGAAGCGTTTTGATTTGATTTAACATTTCGGTTGATTTCATATTATTTATATAACGGTTATTAATTTAAAATTTGCATTTTCAATCAGTTCTTGTAATAACTCCTATGCCTTGTGCTTGCATAGAACCATCACAGCACGACTTTGAATAAGTATTAGTGTCCCAACATAAACAGGCTCTAGTATTGCTTGTTGGTGATGTTCTACTAGCTATAAATGTTTTTTTGTTTCTAGTATTACGCATTTATTAGAAATATATGTTGTCAATAAAATCATCTTTAGGATCAACAGTAAATAATTTATCCATTAATCCTTCTGCTTTTTTAAAATTAGCTATTGATTCTGGTTTAACACCTAATTCTTTAGCTGCATTTCTTGCTTTTTCTATAATATTATCAACTTGATCAAAAACAGAATCACTTTGTTTTACTATTTTTTCACCTTTTTCTTCGACTTTATTTCTTAAACCTTCTACCTTTTGAATTTCTTTAATTAAAGATTTTGATGTTTTATTAATAGTATCAATTTCTTTTTTTAATTCTTTTTCAGCAACAACAGCTTTTTCTAGGTTAGACATTGCTTTACCTAAATCATCAACTATTCCTAGTTCAATTCTTTTTAATTCTACTTTCGATAATTCAATTTTTTCTTTTGGTAATCTATTATAGATTTTGTTTAATTCGTTTGGTGTTTTCATTTTTATATTAATTTATATTGAGAATTTTATTAATTTACTTATGGTGTTTTTATTTATGTATTTATTTTAAATTAATGATGTTTTGTCAACTTTTTGAATTATTTTTCCCATTACTGAATCTAATCCTTCTAATTTTACTTTTAAATCATTAATGTATTTGCCTTCCATTCCTATAGCTTTTAATTTTTCTTCAGCTTCGTTAATTAATTTATCTGCTTTAACATAAAAATCAGCCATATCAAATCTTGCAATATCAGATGCTTTTAAAATTTCAATCTTTGCTTTATCAATAGCTTTATCTGCATTGTCTTTTAAAGATAAACCCTTTGCTATTGATTTTTCTATGTCATCAATTATAGATAATTCTACCTTTTCACCTTTTACAATGTTTTCTATTTTATTAAGTAATTGTTCAGCTAATTTTTCTTCTGACATATCTTCTTTAATTTGTTCTTTAGGTCGTTCCATTTTATCTGCAAAATAGCCCTCAATAGAAAAACCCTTAACTTTATTTGTTTTAACATATTCATTCCAAACTTCATCGTTGTTTACTTTTACCGCACCCATCCAAGTCCCTACAGGCACATTTAATCCATATTTTCTTGACTTGTCATTAACCTCATCTTCAACAATCCAAGATTCAACCAATGTCAATCCTTCTAGTGCTTTAGAGTGTTCTAATGTTGATTTGTTTTGATAGCCATTTTGTAAATACATTTGTGATGCTTTTACAATTGTTTCTTTGGAAAAGAATATATAATATTCACCTTCTTCACCTGTCCTATAAATTGGCTTATTAGGAATTAATAAAGCTCCTAATAATATTTTTTTCTCTTTATCAATTTCTGCAAGTTTGATTTCTTGTTGATTTAAAGCAACAAAATCAGATTCAATAGCAGGACTTTCTACTATTGAGATTGCCTCGATACCGCCTTCTTCCTGATCCTCATCTAATATAAGTTCGACTATTTTCATAATTATATAACGTTTTAAAATTTCAATTTTGCATTTATCCTATTGTTGCACCAGTAACAATATTTCTGTCTAATTCTTGGGCAGTACTTACTTCACTAGCTACAACATAAGTTTGTATCGGCTGTTGTGCTTGACCACCAATAGCTTCTGCCAGTTGATTAGTGTCTGATGCACCGACAACATTAAATGCAGGCGGTTCTGATGGTGCTGATGGTGACGACACACTTGGAACTGATGCTGATGCTGCACCTGCTTTGGCTTTAGTTCCTGCCACCGCTTTCTTAACTGATCGCATAATACCCACACCTTGTGCAATAGCACTTGCAATAGTAATAATGTTTTGAGGAAAACCAATTTTAGAACTTTCTGCTACGTTTTGAGCTGTTGAAACACCTGCCGCACCAATTGCTTCGACACCCTTAAATGTGATGCGTTTCAAATCCATTATAGTTTCCTTTAATGCAAGCCCTTGTTTAATAATTAACAATGCCTGTCCGATGCCTGATTCAGCATCAGCAAATTGTGCAATAGCATCAACCACATCTTTTTTGTCTTGTATTTTTTGTTTGTCTAATTCACGTTCAGCTTCATTAATATCAATATTCCTTTGTAAATTTGTCTGTCTTGATTGTTCCGTAAAGTCGTCTAAAGCTATTTGTGCATCTATTTTAGCCTGTGTGCCTGCATTAGCATTGTCAACTATGGCTTGTAGTCTAATAGCTTCTTGTTCAGCCTCTAATTCATCAACTTCTTTTAGCTTTTGTAATCGTGTTAATTCATTCTGTATTAATTCAGCATTAAACCTTTGACGTTCTATAGATAAATTACTTTCACTTTCTAGTTTACTATTGGTTAACTCAATTTTTTCTTTGTCAAGTGCTAAATCATTTGATTTTTGTTCTGACCTAAAACCTTCTATCTGTGCTAAAACACCCTCCTTTTCAGCAACTGCATCTAATACTGCAACATAGTCTTCTTGCTTGCCAGTTAAATTAAATTGAGCCTGTGCAGCAGCTAGAACTGTGTTTGCATTTTTTATCATTTGTTCTTCCTGATCTTCAAGAACTGCTTTTAAGTCATTGTTAGCCTTAATTCTATCATCAATGCTGTTACGTTCTTCATCTCGTATTTGTCTTAACTTTTCGGCTTCCCTGTCTTTCTGTTCTAATAAAATTCTTGTCTGTGCTGCTGCAATTTCTGCTGATTTCTTTAATGCAACATTTGATTTAGCTGTTTCAAGCGCTGACTCAATACTTACTTTTTTTAATCCATCAACAACTTGTGTTCCAATTGCTCCTGCTTCATTAACTGCTTCAGCAAAATTATTTACTATTGATTTTCCTGCATCAACCGCAGCTTCTGCCACTTCAACAATGTCATTTTTAGTTTCTTGAATTCCTTCTTGTAACGCTTTTATTGTTGCAGGGTCTTTATCACCAAAAAATGATTTTTCCCAAGCTAATTGTGCTACTTGTAAGCCTAATTTTATTGCATAAAAAGCTAATTTTAAAGGAGTAAATGCCAACGTTACAATGCCTTTAACTACTTTACCTAATGCATCAAAATTTTCTGATGCTGCTGAAACATTTTTATATACATCAATAAATGTATTTACAACTTGATTAAATATAATTTGAGCAGTTTCAAAAACAAGATTTAAACCATCCATTACCGTTTGGTTTTCTTGTATTGCAGAAGATACAAATTCAAATGCTTTTTGTAATAAAAATACAACACCTGTTACTTTAGCAATATTTTTTAAAGATGCACCAACCTTCTGTACGCCTTTTGAACTTTCTTTAGCACCCTTTTCAACATCTTTTAATTGGTCTTCTGTTTCTTTATTTGATTTTTTAACTTGATCTTGTAAAGATTTAACTTCTTTTTCAAGCCTTTCAACATTTTTTAGAGCATCTTTTGAATTTAATTCAAATTCTACTTGAATTTTTTCTGCCATTTTATTTTTCTTTTTGTTTGTTTAACACCTTCAGAAAATGATTCTGCAAGTTTATATTTTCCCTGTGCGATTCTTATGTTTTCAGTTTCACCATTTACTAATTTGAGCAATTCTAATATACTTTTTATCATACTTTGTTTAATAATTCTAGTTCACTTTTACCAGTCTGTAAATTGGTTGTAACGGAGTTAATTATATATCTTCTTTGGTTTATTGTAAAGGTGTCATTTAGTTTAAAATCAAATAATATCCTTAAAGGAAAAATAGCTGATACCTTTGTTATTCTTCTGCTTTGATTAAATACATCTATTATGTATTGACTTTGATAATCAGAAAACAATGTGTCTGTAAAAGTATTTGTATTTGTGTATTCGTTTAATTCTAAATTAAAATTAATGTTTTGTTTTCCTGTTGAACTATCTAAATACAAACTATTTGATGGTATTATATAATTAGTCAATTCTGTGTTTGTGGTGCTATTTTCTATAAAACTAATTGGAGTAGCGCTTGTTTGTCTTATTGCATAAAAAATTAAAGGCTTTCCAATATAAGGCTGACTGTTTTCATTTACTGAAAAACCCCATTGAATAGTTGTAGAAGCACCGTTGCTTCCATTAATTAACCTTTCATACTTCATATGCTCAAAAGGTACTTTTACATTATAGTTAACGGTTGAGGCATTATAATTAACACCATCTCCAGTTCCGTCTAAATTTGTTCCACCGATGTAAGCTAATGTCCCCCAACCTGTTCCAAAAAGTTGTTCGTGTTGTTTGGCAAATAAAGTTCCTAATCCTTCATATTTATAAAGAATTTTATTATAAGGTAAAGCTACGTTAACCTGACTTTTAGATGTAGTTACATATTGTGATATGTCGTAGTTTATAGGAGCATCATTACCGCTAATGTCTGCTGATGTGTAATAACTATGATTAACCCCTGAAGTACCTTCTAATGGTCTAACAACGATTGTTCCTATATCATTAACATAAGCAACTAAATTAAAAGTTTTAAAAAGTCCTGTTAAAAACTCCATAATACCAACATCAGGAATTTGTTCAGATACCGAAAAGTCTTGAACATCTTGAGCAGTAAAATTATTTCTTCTTATTTCTTCAAAAAATGTAACAAAATCACCACCACCTTCATCTTCTTCAATATCAATAAACCAACTAATCCTGCTAAAAGTTATTGTTGTTGAATGTCTTATAGCAATTTGATAATTTGCATTTCCTTGTATTGTAATTGGTTTGTTAAAACTTCTGTTTCCTGTTCCACTTGCTGACTCAAATACAACACCAGAACCTTGTTGAATTATTACAACTGTATACGGTACAGAAGAAGTTGTGTTAACTGTAATATCATTGTCAATAACTTCAAAAGGATATGAAACGTAACTACTTTGAACTGATATTGTGCTTCCGTCAACACCGACTAATTGCGTTGATGATTGTGGGTAATTATTTACTATTGATAAAAAACTTGTGACTTGCTGTGGCGGACTTACTGACCCACTTTTACGATGCAACCACATATATAAATTGTAAAATTCTGGATTACTTGTATTAAAGAAATCTCTTGAAAAATTAATAGCAGAATATTTATCTTCAATTTGTAATATTATTTCATATAATCTAATTGCATATTTTAATTCAGAAAATGGTACACCTTGAATAGTTCCATTTTGAAAAAAAAGATTATCAGTATTTGATGAAATAGTTGAGCTATAAAATAACCTTTGTGTATGTGTTATTAATGGTGCTATAATAGTACCTAATGTTCCTGATAATTTACTTTTTACAGTTGTAGGGTCATAATTAAGAATAAATTCAGAACTAGAAAATGGCAATGATCCTAATTTATCATCCCCAATAATATCAGGTAACTCAACAGTATTTCCAAAGAATGTAATTCTATAAGTGTGAGCAACATTGTTTTTTAAATCAACTCCTTCAAGTCTTATTTTACCATCTTTATATGGTACTGTATTTAATTCAATATTTGCAGATTTTTTAATCCTTGCATCAAATCCATCTGTAATGTCATAATTATAATAATGCTCAAATAACTTGTTGTTTACTTTACTAGCAGGTACTGAAAATGTCTTTGTAAATGAAGTAAATATTTTTGCAATATCTTTTACATTTTGAATCGTTTGAGTAATCGAAACAGTTTCGTCTTTAAACAAATCAACCCTTTGACCTTCAATATATAGCTGTAATTTTTGCATTTATCTAATGTTATTTATATAATCAAAAGCGTCTTCAAACTCAATTGTATATTCAATTAGCCTATCATTTACAGAAGTTTTAATTGATATATTAGAAGTCTTTATTGTTACTGGTATTGTAGAATAACTAGCAGGAGTTTCATTTCTTGGTAATCTTAACCAAACATATTCACTTAATAATAACTGCTCAAAATATTCAACAGCCCATTCAGGGTAATAACCAGAACTTAATTTATAACTTTGTTTTGCATTAGTATTAAATACTTTTGTAGGTGCATTTGTAAAGGTATATTCAGCAGCAACATCATCTAATATATCTAATGTATTTGATTGGTATTTTTCATTTTTTCTGCTTATTGATTTAGCATTTTTCAAAAAGAACCAAAGGTCTTGCTGTACACCAAATTTATTTATAAAAACACATTGTGTCCCAATACCATATTTTGTACAACTAATTCTTTTAACTTTTAATATTGGAGTTATATCATTTACATTAATAAATGTGTCTGTTGAAGAAACTGTATGAACAACTGCTACGCCTGAAGAATTCATTCCAACAACTTTTGCTTCAGCTCCAGTTGGTAAAAATATTTCAAAAGAATCAACATTTGATTGTGAAACATTAGCAGCTAATAACCACGTTGACAATGTTCTTCCAGAAAAAGGTAGGGTTGGGTTAGCGCCATCTGTATAAAGTCCATACGCTTCAAAGCCTACATCATTAATAGTATAAGGACTTCCAACCGCACTACCAGTTGCATTTTGTCCACTATAATTTTGTAAGACTGTTGTAATTGATACAGTGTCAACTGAATTTGTACTTGAATATGTTATACTTAAATAATCCCTCACTAATTCTGATATGTCAAAGTTTGCACCTGTATCGACTGAAGTTGTAATATTTCTAACTATTATATATCTTTCTGTGCCATTAATTGTAACGGTACACTTTGTTGATTGAACACCAGAATCAGGGACTGGAATCATTTTATATTGTGGACTTCTTAATGCTATGTTTGCCATTTTTTATTGTTTTTGTCCAAAGACCATTTGAGATTCTATATCTGACACAAATGCTTTTGTCATTTCTAATTCATATTTTTTAATTCCTTTTTTGAAAGGCTTTGTAAAAAACATATTTGCTTTTATACCTTGAAAATATATTTTCTTAACTATTAAATATCGCATTGATTTGTATGACATAAACCTTCCAAGTTCATCTCGCCATTTTAACTTCTTTTTTTTAAGCCATTTTTCAATACCTTTAGTAAGACCACCCTTAAGACCTGTTCCACTTCCATATTGAAATTTGGACAACGCTGCCTTTGTTTGTGGATATGTAGAATTAACTCCTTTAACACCACGATCAACATAAGCCCCATAATCTTCCATCATAAACTCAACCAACATTGCTGTGTCGTCTTGATGTAATTTATATTTGAGTGAATTATATAAACTCCCACCGCCCTTTTTATCTTTTGTTAGATTTGTCTTGGACTGTTTAATTACATATTTAGCATATTCGGTCATTACCGCTTCCAAATTCTTCAACTCCATTAGCAGATGTATATATCATTGTAAATTAATATATCCATTGTAGCTGTCCATCCTGCAAGCATATTTGAAAACCTGTCATAGAACGGTTCAAGCGATGGGTTGCCATCTAGTTGATACATATCAGTATATAAGTCACCCATTCTTAAACGTTGTATAAGCCTATTTAAAACCGCTAGCTGCGTGTTTAATATATCCTGCTCATCATTGTTGCCTTTAAATATATCTCTTGTTGGGTCTTTAGATAGGTTGACCATATCCATACCTAATATGCTGATGTTAAACCTCAACACTTGTTCTTCATCAGTTACGTTATTTACGATAATATGTCCCATCGGAAATATGTCCTGCTTATTTAAATTTACATCACTTATGTCACCAGTTGTAACGGTGTTTATGTTAACGTCTTGTAAAAGCTGTTCTTTTATTGTTTCGGTTAATTGATAAAATCCCCTGACTCCCTGATTGCTCATTTAAACTTATTTTTAATATTCTTTGATTCCATTTTACTTTTTTCTTTTGAGTATTCTAACGCATACAAACATTTATGTAATCCTAATTTAGTGATATCATCAATTCTTGTAATATCTGATTTAGCGAGTATAGTGAAGACTGATTGATACCATCCCCACTTCCTTGAAAAGTTTGACGATGCATCAAGCTGTCCTTGTTCGGGTCTTCCAAATAGTCCATCATAACTTGCGATAATTCCATCCCTAAATTGTAGAAAAAAAAAACTGATCCTAAAACCACATCTAAAGGAATGTCAGTTAATTTGTCCTTTGAGTCAACATCATATTCACTAATTAGATACTTTTCATCCATCTTTTTTGTGATAGGTCTGTATAAAACATTCATAGCAATTTCCATATTATCCCAATCACCCATATAGGTATCAAGGTCAATGTATTCACCTAAAGAAATATCATCTAAATTTGGAATGACACCATATTCAATATCATTCATCACAAATGATTTTGTAAGGTTTGGCTTTTGCTCAAACATATCACTAATAATTTGAACTACTTTATTTGCATCAATTAGCTTTAATTGCTTTACAGCTTTAGGTTCAAGATTGCAGAATATCTCTATCATTTTGCATTGCAGAAAATACTCATCTGTATTGTTTTTTTGTATCTTTAAAAACTTTTGATATTGTTTTAATGATATTTCTGACAAATGATTAGGTATTGTTAATTCAGCTTTCATATGTATATAACGTATTTAAAGTTCATTTTTATAATAGTAAAAGTAATAAAAAAAAGGCAGCTATTTCTAGCCGCCCTAATTGATGTAAGTTTTCCCAAATTATTCTTACATCATATTCCACAATAACCGCTGTCACATTCATTAAAGTCATTATCAAATAACTCCATTTGAGTTTTCCATTTTATAATTTCACTATATCGAACATCACTTCTCCATTTACTGTTAGTTGTTTCTTGGTCTGCAAACCATTGCATTTTTTCAGGGTGTTTGTTGTGCATCTTTTTAAGTAGTAAAGGACTTCTCCACCAACACCCTACGCAATTATTCATATAAGCAAATCGAACATTTTTATTTTTCCAAAACATTTCTATATTGTCTTTGTAAATGTTATCATCTATTAACGGAAAGTCAGGTTTACAATATTTATATTCTCCCCAAGAATTTCTACCATCTTTTAATTTTGTGAATGTAGCTTTAACTTTAGTAAACCCATCATCATCTGTTTTATCTAACATTTTTACAGCACGTCTTGTTTCATTTGCACGATAACCAAATCTCATAATAACAGGTTCTTTTACTACTTCATACATCCAATAAAGAATTGGCACTGTTTTAAGTTCTGTTGTACAATACCTAGCCATTTTATTAGGTAAAAACTTTGCACCCTTTTTGGTTTTAATTATTGTGTCATCAAATGTTTTTCCTGTAACCCAGTCAATTTTAGAACCGATATATTGTTCTAGATCTAACATAGTATATATAATCATATCTTCCTCTAGAGTACCTATAAACTCTTTCCCTAACCTATCAGAAACTTCTTGTCGTATTTTAGCATCAGGAAACAAACATTTTTTATCTTCCGTTCTAACTAAAGAAAAAACATTATAATCTGCTTTATAATTTGCTGCTAAATAACTTGAGGTTTTTCCCCCACTTAAAGAATTTACTGTTTTCATATTACATCATATCTGCTTCGTAACAACTATTAGAACAATAATCTTTATCGTGGTTCATCGGTTTTCCACATACACCACATTC
>MDSY01031397.1_pt1 | contig 10294 bp, 9 predicted proteins | sample 811131 | NCBI WGS metagenome assembly MDSY01 (sample SAMN05326643, study PRJNA326480) | marine metagenome | isolation source: seawater | place: Atlantic Ocean: South West | collected 2010
AATAATGTAATAATTGGAAATGATGTTAAGATTCAGAATAATGTTTCTATTTATGAGGGAGTGATATTGGAAAATAAAGTCTTTTGTGGACCTTCTGTTGTTTTTACAAATGTAAAATATCCTGTTGCCAATAAAAAAATTTCAAAAAATAAATATACAAAAACCATTGTTAAGAAAAGTGCAACTTTAGGTGCTAATAGCACAATTATTTGTGGGGTAAAAATTGGTGAAAATTCTTTAGTTGGTGCAGGAAGTGTTGTTACAAAAAATGTTAATAATCACGCTGTAATTATTGGAAATCCAGCGATTGAAATAGGAAAGAGATGTTTATGTAATAAGATTATAAAAAAACCTTTCAAAAGAAATCATAAATGTGTTCGATGTAATTACAAATTTTTATAGTATTACAATAATTAAAATTTTATAAATGTTTAACGATTTAGATCTTTACAATCAAAATAAAAAAAAAAAAATAGTCAAATCTATTAATAGAGCAATAGATGAAAATAACTTTATATTTGGAAATAATGTAAAAAAGTTTGAGAAAAAATTATCACAATTTACAAAATCTAAATATGTAATTACAGTTGGTTCTGGGACCGACGCCTTGCTTATTTCATTGTTATCTTTAAATCTTAAGGAGGATGATGAAGTAATTTTACCCAGTTTTTCATGGCTATCTGTAATTGAAGTTATTTTACTATTAAGATTAAAACCTATTTTTGTTGACACGAATGTAAAAGATTTTAATTTAGATACGAGTAAAATCATCAATTTAATTAGTAAAAAAACTAAAGTTATTATTTCAACCTCACTTTTTGGAAGAACTTGTGATTTCAATAGTATAAAAAAAATTTTACCAAAAAAAGTTTTTTTAATCGAAGATGGTGCACAAAACTTTGGCTCAATGTATAATAAAAAAAGTTCTCTAAATATTGCTGATATCTCGTGTACTAGTTTTTTTCCCACAAAAAACTTGGGATCTTTTGGTGATGGTGGGGCTATTTTCACAAATGATAAGAATATATATGATAAAATTATAATTTTAAGAAATCATGGACAAAAAAAATATTCTTATGCTGAATTGCCTGGATTAAATTCTAGATTGGGAACTATTCAAGCATCCATTTTAATTGAGAAATTAAGTACCATTGAATTAAAATTAACCAAACAGATTAAGCTATACAAAAATTATCAAGAATTTTTTTTTAAAAATAAAATAATTGGATTTCCATTATTCAGAGACAAAAAAAGCCTGAGAGATACAAATTCATCATTCAATATTTTGGTAAAAAATAGAAATATTTTTATAAAAGAATTAAAAAAAAATAAAATAGAATATAAAATTTACTATCCAAAACCATTATACAGTCAATATAAATTAAAAAAAAATATCAAATATAGAAATACTGAATATATATGTGAAAGAATTATTTCTTTGCCGTTTAATGATTTATCAGAAAAGAGATCATCAAATGTTTTTAAAAAGTTACAAAAAATTATCTCTAAAGATAGGAGTATTTTTTTTGAAAAAACATAATATTTTATTTGTTCATCCCATCAAAGAATTTAGCGGGTCATTAAAAAGTATGGAGGAGTACTTAAAATTATTAAAAAGAAATTATAATTTTTATTTTTTAGTGCCTACCGGTGTTGCTTCGCAAAGATTAAAAAAATATGGTAAAGTGATAAATGTTTACGGTTTATCAAAATTTGATAACTCTCAACTAGGATATTATAGAAATTTAAGATGGTTGATAATTTTTAGGGAGATTCTTTTGATATTTCCAACATTATTTTCAGTATACCTAATTAAAAAAAAGATTAAAAAAATACATTTAGTTCACTTTAATGAAATAACTTTAATTCCATCTATATTTATATTTAGATTTTTTTTTAATTTACCTTTTTTATTGCACTGTAGAACATTATTTAAAAAAGATAATTTTTTTGGAAAAAAAATTATTAGATTTCTAAAAAAAAATGTTCATGAAATTATTGCAATAGATAATGATGTTAAAAATTCACTACCTAAATCACTTAATGTAAAAATAGTGAGAAATATTATTTTGATAAAAAAAAATAAAAATTCAAAAAAAAAAAATAAAGATCAATTTTTAAATCTAGGTTATGTGGGTACTTTTCTAAAATATAAAGGTATTGAAGATCTAATTGAAGTTTTTAATGAACTAGTTAAAAAAAATTATAAAATTAAATTGTACTTAGCAGGAAATTTTATTAAAGAAAATTTGATTTTTAGAATATTAAAAATATCTAACAATATTGATAAAAAATTAATTATTTCTAAAAATATAATTTTTTTAGGACATGTGGACAAACTAAATAATTTTTATGAAAAAATTGATATTTTATGTTTTCCAAGTTATTTAAATTCATTAGGCAGGCAAATATTTGAGGCTGCCATTTACAAAATACCCAGTTTAGTGTGTTTAAAAAGAAATAAGTCAGATAGTTTTATTAATAATATTACTGGTTTATCTTTTAAAAATCCTGGATCTAAAGTTCAAATAAAAAAATTAATTAATTCTTTTTATTTTAATAGATCAAAAATTGCAATGATGGGTTCAAAAGCTAATAAATTAGTTTCCAAAAATCACAATGTTAAAGATAATTTAGCAAAACTTAAAAAAATTTACAGTAAATATTTGAAAATTTAGTATTTTGTTAAGACTGAAATCATTTTTTCAGCTACTTTTTTATGACCGAATTCATTATAGTGAACACTATCATAAAAGTACTTATCATCATTTAAAGTTTTATTTAAATTATAAAAATTTTTTATCTTTAAACTTTTAATTTTATTGAGTATATATTGATTTGTTTTTTTTAAAGAATCTTTATCATTTTTTTCAACCGTGTAAAAAAAAAAAACTTCTTTATTTTCATATTCTAATCTTTTTATTTCTTGATGAAGCAATTCAATAGAAAAGTCTATTAATTCTTTTTTATGCACATTTGTTTTATTTGTGTCATTGTATTTTGATAAATATCTATTGATATCATATCTTGTTCCAATAAAACTGAGTGCTTCAGTTATTGCTGGTAAAAAAAATTCTTTTTTATTTAAATAAAAATGTAAAGAGTTTGCACCAATGTATTCTCTATAAAAATCTCCAGGCGCAACAGTGAAAATATATCTTTCTGACTCATTAAATCTTTCATCATACCTCGACCGCATTACTATATTGATAATGCTGTATGCATTTACCCCTGCATTTCCACATATATATGAGTTCATTTTTTCACATACCAAACTTGAAAATAATTTTTTGTCATCTATATAACTTCCACCATAAGTAATACTATCACCTAGAAATACCATTTTAGTTTTAGAATTATTTTTCCAATTAATATGTGTTCTTAAACCAACATCATTAATAGATACCAAAGATCTATCAAATCTTATCTTTTTTTGATTTTCCTTTGGTGCAAAGCCATATGTGTAATCAGAATCATATCTTACTGGATCACCAAGCCCAAGATGTTTTAAATATAGTTCAGAAATGGTAGCTGAAACTATTAATATTAACGTTGTAAATATAAGAAAAAATCGCATTTAAATTTTTTAAACAAACATATTAGTTTATAATCTAAAATAATTTTAAATAAAATATAAATTTTAAAAAAAATAAGAAAGCAGTTGAACTAATGAGATTGTTGATGAACTCACATTTTATTTATATAAAGTTATTATTTAAGAGTATTTTTAAAAAAAACATCAAATGCGTGTAAATCACATACAATATTGTGGATATAATGATTAAATTTACCTTAACTATTTTTTTATCTAATTTAATTGTAGTTTATTTTTTTTTAATAGGAAATTTATTTGAAAAAATTTTAAAACTAAAATTTAGCTCGGTCTTTAAAATTTTATTTGGGTACTCAATATTTATTTTGTTGAGTTTTTATTTATTCTTTTTTTTTAAACTTGAATTAATATATGTAAATATTTTTTTTTTAGTTCTATTTTTTGCTCTACTTTTAAACATCAAGAACTATTTTTCATATTTTTTTTTTAAAAAAGAAAATTTATTTTTTAATATTACTCTTATTATTTTTTTAATTTTGGCATTCTTGTATGGTGAGCAATTTTATATCTTTAGGGGTAATTATTGGGATAGCTCAAATTATTTAAGTTCTGCATTACTTTTTAAAAACTTTAATTACAGTGATGTCCAACTATATAACTATTCTACTATTTATAATGAATTCACTAACATGAAAAACATTGTTACTAGCAGACCAGCTGTAAATTATCTTTTATCTCTTTTTCTGAATTTTGAGTATTCTATTTTTTATGTATATTATTTTTTTAAATGTTTTTTATTAGGATTTATTTATTTAGCTCTCATAGATTTTTTTAAAAATATATTTAAAGATTTAAAAAAAATTCAAATATATATATTATCATTTGCTTTTATTTTTTCATTTTGGAGTTTATATATTTTAGAAATAGATGCTTTGTCTCATTTGGCCTCAATACCTATTTTGATTTTATTGGTACAAAAAATATTTCACTTATTTAGACACTCAACTACAAAAAAAGATTATTTTATATTAACTGTTTTATCTTCATCATTATTTATAATTTATCCTGAAATAATAATCATACCATTAATTTTTTTTTTAACATTGATAGTATGCAACATTAAAACTTTAAATAAAAATCTTTCAATATGTTTAATTGTTTCATTTTTTTTATTTATTTTAATTACTCTTCCAGCATATGAAACAAATTATAAATTTCTATTAAGTTCTCAACTAAGCCAAATGACTAGAAGTAATGATTGGTGGGGCTATTTTGGAAGTTTTTTGATAGGAAAAGAAAATTTAGTTTTGGACCAAAGTTTTGTTCTAGAAATAAAACTTTTATTATCAGAATTGAATTTTCAAGAATTAGTCAAATATTTGCATGATAAACATTTTTCTAGTGAATATTATTTTATATACTTAAACATACTCCCATCCCTCTCAGGGCTGTATTTTATTACCCCAGGAAAAGTTGATAGTAATTTTGAAATATTAATACAAATTATTGTAATTACTTCATTATGTACTTATTTAACTTTGATTATATCTAAAAATCTAAGAACATTAATTAACAACAAATATAATAAAAATTTTTTAATTATTTTTTTTACAATTTTATTAACTTTTATTATTTATCTTTTCTTAAAAAAAAGTTTTTGGACATTAATAAAAATTTATACATATTTTTTCCCCTTCATTTATATTTTTTTTGCTTTAGATTTTAAAAGCTTAAAAATAAATAAATTCTATATCATTTTAGCTGCATCATTTTTTTTATATAAGTTTTCAACCTTTAATGATGGGATCGGAAGATATGACAGTTTTCCATCAATAATTAATCCTTATTATAAAAGTGAAGTAACATGGTATCATAAAGATTATGACGAATTTGAAAATTGTGAAAGTATATCTTTAAACAAAGATGATTATATATTAAATACTTATCTAAACTTGAAAGTATTAAATACAAATAAGATAATACAAAATAAAAAAAATTGTAAAGTTATGTTAAAAAATAAAAAATTTGTAATTAATTATGAGTAAAATTTCTGTTGTTATACCTGTTTATAATGAAGAAGAAAATATCAAAACTTTTCTAGAAAGAACTGTTGCAACTATCAATAAAATAAAAATTGATTACGAAATTCTATTTATTGCTGATCCATGTGAAGATAAAACTGAAGAAATAATTAAAGAACATATTTCTGAAAATAGTAAGATAAAATTGATAGTTTTATCTAGAAGATTTGGTCAACCTGCCGCAACAATGGCAGGTATTCAAAATATCACTGGAGATAGATGTGTAATAATAGATTGTGATTTACAGGATCCACCTGAATTGATTTTTGATATGAATAAGAAAATAGATGATGGTTTTGATGTTGTATTAACTAAAAGAAAATCGAGAAAAGGGGAAACTATAATAAAAAAAATTATTACAAAAGTTGGCTATATTTTTATCGAAAAAATTACAGACATCAAAATTCCAAAAGATACAGGTGATTTTAGAATTGTTTCAAAAAAAATAATCGAAAATTTGAAAAAATTTAAAGAACCAAATGCATTTCTTAGAGGATTGGTTGCATATGTAGGTTTTAAACAAACGTTCATAGAATATGATCGTGATGAAAGACATGAGGGCAATAGTAAATATAACAAATATTTAGGCTCAATTAAAATTGCTTTTAATGGAATATTTGGATTTAGCTCCAAACCATTATTTCTAATGTCAATTTTAGGTTTTTCTTTTGCTTTGTTAAGTTTTTTAGTTGGTATTTATTATATAATAATTAAATTAATTGATCCAAATGTCACACCTGGACTATCATCAACAATTTTATTTATCACTTTTTTTTCAGGATTAAATTTATTTGGATTAGGTTTGTTGGGTGAGTATGTTGGAAGAATTTATGATGAAGTTAAAGGTAGACCAAATTTTATAATTGATAAAAGATTTAATTTTGATGAATAAAGTTAAAAATCAATCTATAGAAAAAAAAAATATTGATTTTTTTTCTAAAAATGAGATTTATCAAAAAAATATAGCTAATATTGATACCTATAAAATTTTGTATAATGAAATTACAAAATATTTATTAGATACAAATAAATTATTAGATATTGGCCATGGAGGTAGTTTTGATTATGATACCAATCAAATCAAAGAAATTACTGGTCTTGATTTAGATGAAATGATTGACTTAAAATCTTTACCAAACAATATTAAATTAGAAGTTGGTAGTGCTCTAGATATTCCAATAAATTTAAAAAATTTTGAAACCACTTTGTTTGTAATGTTATTGCATCACCTAATTGGTCAAAATGTAAATCAAAATTTAATCAATTTAAATAAATGCATTAGTGAATGTAAAAAAACCTTGATAGAGAATGGAAAAATTATTATAGTTGAATCTTGTGTACCTAAGTGGTTTTATACAATTGAAAAAGTACTTTTTAAACCAACAAGTTACTTCATAAATAAATTTCTTAAGCATCCTCCAGCTTTTCAGTATACAAAAGAAATAATTGTTGAGACTCTTGAAAAAAATGATTTTAAAAATATTAAATATAAAAAAATCAAACAAGGAAAATTTATTCTTCAGTATGGCTTTAAATTTCCATCAATTTTAACCCCTGTAGAAACAGTCATTTTTACTGCAAATAGATAACAAATGAAAAAAATATTGGTAACTGGATGTGCTGGATTTATAGGTAGCAACTTAGTAAATTTTTTATTAAAAAAAAAATATCAAGTAATAGGTTTAGACAACTTATCAACTGGAAAAAAAGAGTTTTTGAATGACGCTATAGATAATAAATGCTTTATTTTTCATAAAGTTGATTTATTTAAAAATGATATAAAAAAATATTTTAAAAATGTTGAAACCGTTTTCCATTTAGCTGCAAATGCTGATGTAAGATTTGGACTAAAACATAGAAATAAAGATATTCAACAAAATATAATAGTCACTCACAATATTTTAGAAGCGATGTTAAAACACAAAGTAAAAAAAATTGCATTTTCTTCAACAGGTTCTGTTTATGGAGAATCTGATCAAATACCCACTAAAGAAGATTGTCCATTTCCTACTCAAACATCTCTTTATGGTGCATCAAAACTTTCTGCGGAATCTATTATTTCAGCCTATTGTGAAGGTTATAATATTAAATCTTATTTATTTAGATTTGTATCAATTTTAGGTGAAAAATATAGCCATGGGCATATCTATGATTTTATTCTTCAATTAAAAAGAAATAAAAATAAACTAAAAGTACTTGGTGATGGGAATCAAAGAAAATCATATCTAAATATAGAAGACTGTTTAGAAGCAATGCACGTAGCAATGAAATATTATAAAAATAATATAAACATAATAAACCTAGGAACTGATGAATATTGCACTGTTAAAGATTCAATAAAAACTATATGTAAAATTATGGGGGTAAAACCAAAGATTAAATACAAGGGTGGAAAGAGAGGTTGGATTGGAGATAATCCATTCATATACTTAAACACGAATAAGATAAGAACTACTGGCTGGAAACCCAAATTCACAATAAAAGATTCAATAGAAATTACAAGTAACTACTTATTAAGAAGCGAATGGTTATTAAAAAAAAAATAAATATAATAATTTTTGGTGCCTCGGGAAGTATTGGAATTAGTATTGCTAGAAAATATTATAGGAATGGTCATAACTTATATCTATATTTAAAATCAAAAAAAAAAATTCCATATATAAAAAAACAATTTCCTAAAAAATTAGATCAGATTATAGAATTAAAATATATTGATTTAACTAATATAAAAAAATTAAAAAAAAAGTTAAATCAAGATAAGGCAGTTTTTATGAAAGCTGATATATTGATTAATACAGTAGGAGAACAGGGAGAAATTAACAATTTTTTTAAATTGAATATAGATAATTTTGTTAAAACTTTTAATATAAATTTTTTTTCATACATATATTTATTTAAAAATATTTATCCATTTATAAAAAAAAATAAGGATCTTTTGATAATATTATTCTCTGGTGGTGGTGTTACAAGCTTAAGACCAAACTTCAGCCCATATTCTTTGTCAAAAATAGCACTTGTAAAATTAGTAGAAATTTTGTCAAAAGAAATAAAAAATAAAAGTATAAGAATTAACTCTATTTCACCTGGAATTATAAATTCAAAAATGACCCAAAAAACTCTAAAAATTGAAAGTTCATTGATTAAAAATGATGAATTAGTTAATATGCGAAAACAGATAAAATATTCTGATAAGTCATTAAATAAGGTTTTTAATTTAATAGAATTTCTTTATAGCAAAAAAGGGAAAAGTATATCTGGAAAAATGATTAGCTCTAGATGGGATAATTTTAAAGATTGGGATAAGGAAAAGATTAAAAAAATGACTAAGAACGACATTTATACATTACGTAGAAAAATCATTTTATAATGGAAAGAATTATTAATATTGGATTAATAGGTTGTGGAGTAGTAGGACTTAAAAGACTATCAAATTTACCAAAAAATTTTAATCTTATAGCTTGTGCAGACCCAAAAATTAATTCAGTGAAATATAATTTTGCAAATGAAAATATTTTATTAACAAAAAATTGGAAAGATTTAATTGAATTAAAAAACTTAGATGCTGTTATAATATGTACAACACATCAGATGCATTCTAAAATTTTAAAAACTGCAATAAAAAAAGGACTTCATGTATTTGTTGAAAAACCTGCTGGTGTTTCAGCCAATGAAACAATGAAGATAAATAATGCTCTAAAAAATAGTAAATTTCTAGCTGTAAGAGTAGGATTCAATCATCGGTATCATCCCTCATTCATAAAAGCAAAAAAAATGATAGAAAAAAATTATATTGGTAAATTGATGTATATAAGAGCCGTATACGGACATGGTGGCAGACTGAATTATAATAATGAATGGCGATTTAATAAAAAACTTTCAGGTGGAGGAGAATTAATAGATAAAGGTTCTCACTTAATAGATCTTTCAAGGTTTTTCTTAGGAAATATAGAAGCTCATAAATCTCTATTAACAACTAGTTTTTGGAAAATGTCCCTGGAGGATAACTGTTTTTTAATTTTAAAAAACAAAAAAAATAATATTGCTTTTTTACATGCATCATGTACCGAATGGAAAAATAAATTTATTTTTGAGATTTTTGGAAAAAAAGGAAAAATTGAAATAAATGGACTGGGGCGGAGTTATGGTAGAGAAACTTTGACTTATTATAAAATGTCAAAAAAAATGGGGCCTCCAAAAAAAAATATATATAATTTTAAAACTGAAGATTATTCCTGGAAATTGGAATTAAATGATTTTTATAATGATATAATCAAAAAAAGAACTTCTGTTCCTGGAATAATAGATGCTTATGAAAATCTAAAGATAATTAACAACATATATAAATCTAAATTATGATAATAGTTAGAAGTCCTTTGAGAATAAGTATTGGTGGAGGGGGAACCGATATTCCTTCTTATTATAAAGAAAAAGGTAGCTTCTTTATTTCTGCTGCTATTAATAAATATGTTTATGTAACAATAACTAAACCTTTTGAAAAAGGAATTTATCTAAAATATTCTAAGATTGAAAAAACTAATAAAGTAGAAACAATAAAACATAAAATTATCAAAGAAGTTTTGAAACAAGAACTAATAGAAAATAAAATCGAAATTACAACATTAACAGATATACCAAGCAAAACAGGTCTTGGATCATCAGG
>MDSY01105795.1_pt1 | contig 10294 bp, 11 predicted proteins | sample 811131 | NCBI WGS metagenome assembly MDSY01 (sample SAMN05326643, study PRJNA326480) | marine metagenome | isolation source: seawater | place: Atlantic Ocean: South West | collected 2010
CATGGGTTGCTTCAAAAATAGCGTGTCCTGTATTGAAATTAATATTTGCACCCGGAGCAATACCAATGCCTCCTACTGAAGCTGCGGCTGCATCTGATATATAGTCTCCATTTAGATTCATAGTAGCAATAACGTCATATTCGCTTGGACGTAGTAGAATTTGTTGTAAAAAGGCATCTGTAATACCATCTTTCACTAATAGTTTCCCGCTATCAAGTGCATCAGATTGTGCTTTGTTAGCAGCTTCTGATCCTTCAGCTTCTTTAATTTTGTCATACTGATTCCAAGTAAAAACTTTATCTCCAAAATGAGCTTCTGCATATTCATATCCCCATTTTTTAAAATATCCTTCGGTAAACTTCATGATATTTCCTTTATGGACAAGAGTTAAGCTTTTTCGATTATTTTTTAATGCATACTCAATTGCTGCATGCACCAAACGATGGGTTCCCTCTTGCGATATTGGCTTAATTCCAATAGAGCTAGACTTAGGGAATCGTATTTTTTTACCAACTCCTAATTCATTAATTAGGTCTATAACTTTTCCTGCTCCATCTGAACCATTTTCCCATTCGATTCCAGCATAAATATCTTCCGTATTTTCTCTAAAAATTGTCATATCAACAGTACTAGGATCAGATAAAGGAGAAGGAGTGCCTTTATACCATCTCACAGGTCTAACGCAAGCAAATAAATCTAATTCTTTTCTTAAAGTAACATTAAGAGATCGAAATCCTCCTCCAATTGGAGTTGTTAGCGGTCCTTTAATAGCAATGACATGATCTTTGATTATTTCAAGTGTTTCATCAGGAAGCCATTCCCCATTTCTATCAAATGATTTTTCTCCTGCAAACACTTCAAACCATTCAATGCGTCTTGATGAATTATATGCGTGATGAACAGCAGCATCAATTACTTTTTGACTAGCTCTCCAAATATCAGGACCAATTCCGTCTCCCTCTATAAAAGGAATTATTGGATTATCAGAAACAACTAGATTTCCATCAGTAAATTTTATTTTATCTGCCATTATTGTAACTTCTCTTTTAATCTTTTTTCAATATTCTCTGGAACAAATTTTGTTAACTCTGCATCATGTTTTGCTAAATCTTTAATAATTGTTGAATTCAAGTGGAGAAATTTTTCATCAGGAATCATCAATAAAGATGAAACAGAAGAATCAATACTATAATTAACATTTGCCATTTGAAATTCAAACTCAAAGTCACTGACATGTCTTAGCCCTCTAATAATTGCCACGGCACCACAATCTTTTGCAAAGTTAATTACCAAATTTTTTGGGTTAGAGTGAACATGTATATTGTCAATATCATTGAAGCATTCTTCAATCATTTCAACGCGTTCATTATGACTAAACATTGGATTTTTTTGAACATTATCAGATATACAGATATGCACTTCATCAAACAGTTTAGATGCTCTTTTTGCTATATCTATGTGTCCATAGTGAATCGGATCAAAAGTGCCTGGATATATAATTTTTTTCATCTTCGCCAGTAAAGTATGTTTGTGCCCCCAAATTTACTAATTTTATCATATCCTGCAAGAAATTCATGGCTTTTACACTCCAATATAAGTGTCCCTTCTTTATTGAGTCGATTTAGACATAATGTTATCAAATTACTTGTTTCAGAATCAGTGTAGGGTGGATCTGCAAAAATCACATCATAAGATGTAGATTTCTTCAGGAATCTCTTCGCGTCTCTTACCATAAAACTAAAATTACTATATTGAATCTCTTTTGCATTTATAATGATTTGGTTCATATGTTTTCTTTCCAATTCAATAAATGTTACTGACTCAGCTCCTCTGCTTGCAGCTTCAAAACCCACAATTCCAGAACCTGCATATAAATCAAGAAAATGTTTTCCTTCTAATGATTTTAATGTATCAAAAATGCTTTTTCTTGCAATAGAGGTAGTTGGACGATATTCAAACTTTTTATTTGAATAAATAGCATGGTTTTTAAATTGCCCTGCTAATATCTTCATCAACCTAGAACAGTGATATAAATATGAGTTGCATTATTAGATCTTTTAAATGATATCTTACGAACAATGAAATTGTTATAACCTTTTATCTGATTAATAACATCTTCAAAGATATCCTTTTCTTCAATTCTTATAACTAAGTTATCAACTTTTTTATCTAATAATGTGCCATCAAAAAGTTCGAAATCAGTTCTCTTTATATCGACAACTGAATTAAGAAAATTAGAAATTGATATAGAACTTTGACTGGCTTGCGGAGGTGCAAATAAATCTATCTTATAGGATATCTTATTCTCTGAAAGATTAATCTCTTTAACTGAATTTGGATCTACGTCGATTAATAAACCTGTAATATCAGCACTCCCTTTTGCTGAAAGAATTCCATTAATGACACTTAATTCATTAATAGAGCTACCATACTCTGAATTAAGAATTGATTGGAAAGCATCAATCATAGCATAAGATTTAACATGATAGATCTCAAATTGAGCATAATCAGAAGAATTTGTTGAGACAGATACTGGATCAATTTTATCCTCAACATCAATTATATCTTCAACTTGTTTAAAATCTTCAAATACACCTTCAGCAACATTTAGTGTTTTTAAGTCTCTTTGATTTATAAACTGCAATGAAACCACCAACAAAATCAATGTTAATAGTGCTGCAATTGCATTTCTAAAATGATAAAAGAAATTTTTTGTATTAGTTTTTTTTGTAAAAGTTTTCTTCTTCTCATACAAATTACCATCAACAATTTGTATTCCCACTGGATTGATAAAATTTAACATAGGAATAGAATTTTCAATCATATCTGATAAGCTTTGTACGACAGCAATGTCAGAAAAAAGTCTAAACTTAGAATTAGATTTTTTAAGAGTAGCTTCTGAAACTTTTGATAAATTGTTAAAACCAACTATCCTATCAAACATTTTACCTTTTGAAGTATAATTAGCCTTAAAAAATGCAAAACCTTTTCGAGAATAATTGAATATAAGATAATCGCTTTTTGATTTTATTACACCATACTGAGTTGTCTTAGTTTTAGAAAGAACAATGCTAGACATAGGGATAATTGATTTAATATCAATTCCAAAATTATTAAAGTTTAATTTAATCTTATCTTTTAAATAATGATTAATCTCAACAACATGGATAATTTTTTTTGATGATTTTTTATTCTCTGATATATAGAAATAATGATTAAACAAGTCTTTCCATTTTGTCTGAAGCTCATCATTTATTTTTTGAGCTAAATCTGAATCGTCTTTATTATCATTAACTACTAGTGAATGAGACAACAAGCTATCGCTTACAATAATTGAAGCATCCTGGTTCTCTAATAATTCTTTTTCGTTTAATTCATCTAATGCTTGAGAAATAACATTATTCAATATCTTTGAATCATTTATACAAGACAATAAAGGGTGATGAAATGTAATTTTTGAATGAAGATTTAGTAAGTCTTTTTCAGGATTTTTTTTAAATAAAACTAGAGTATTATTATGTACTATAAAATATAACAATCAACTAATTATCCCAACTTCTTGTTCCATCAATAATATATCCATGATTTCTGGCTTTAAGAGAGAAAAATCCATATCTATTTTCTCTGTAAGGGCGAGTTATTGGGCTAGAAACTCTTAAACGATCATTAACAATTTCAATTATATAAGGTTCACCAGTTAATGGACAATTAAACTGAGAAGAATCTGGCGAAGCTATGAAATCATAAGGATCTCTTTCTTTTGTAAACTGTGTCTCAAAATAAGCAACAGTTTCAGTTCTTTTAGTATAATCGATTGCCGGAACTATTTCTTCACTATCCTCAATGACTGTAAATTGATCCATTTCTTCCTTTGATTTAATAGCTATCAATATATCTTCAAACTGAATTTCTAACGGAAAATCAGAAATTTCTGGACTAGGAAAATTTTCTTTTCTGATTTTTCTAGTAATAAATAATGGCTCTGTTGTAGGAACTTTATCTTGTGCTCCCATTCCAAACAAGCCTTTTATTTTACCAAAAAAACTTTCTTCTACAATCTCAACATTATTTGGCATAGAAACTTCAATAACAGTCTTATCTGCAATCCTAATAAACGAAGGGTCTGCTTTTTTTGTAGGAAGTTCTTTATTTTGAATAAAAACAGTATCCTCTATTCCCTCTTCATTATACATTAACAGTGTTAGAGTCGTATCTGTAACAATTTCTTTTTCAACACTTCTAAGACCAAATGTAGTGTCATATTCAACATCAAAACCTTTTGGAACAGTTATTTGGAATGGTTCTCCACCTAAATAAACCATTTGATCTCCAAGGAAAAGAGAATCTGCAGTCAAAGAATCTCTTACAGCATTAACAAGTCTAAGAGCTTTTAAGCCATCTTCTTCATATTTTTTAATAACATCTTGCTCTTCCATAACTTTTAACTGATTATAGAAACGCTCTATATCATAGATATTCTGCATACGGAATCTGCTTTCATTTTTGTAAGCATCTTCCTCTTCCCAGATTGTACTAGGAATGTAAACAACAAGTAAAATAAGAATAAAAACAAAGAAAGTGATTACTTCTAAATAGTCGTTGAAAGATTTTTGTTTTTGCTGGTCCATTTTATGTTATCTGAATTTACAATAAATAAGATTCATAACAAGGCATTAATCGTCAAATTTTTCAAAGCAAACATCGTTGTCTTTTCTGATATTTTGATAGTCTTGTAAAATTGTTTTTTCATCTTTAGAAAATTTCTTTGGAACATCAATTTGAATCTTTACTAACTGATCTCCTCTTCCAGATCTCCTTAACCTTGGAAAGCCTTTACCTCTAATTCTTAAAATCTGACCTGCTTCAATGCCAGCTGGAATTTTTAAATTTGCCTTCCCGTCAACAGTAGGTACATTAATCTTATCTCCAAAAACAGCTTGAGCAAAATTAATTCTTGCTTGTAACAATATATCATCTCCATATCGTGAAAAATATTCATGTTCTTCTTCTTCAAAAAAAACATAAAGATCACCAGAAGTTCTATTAATATCTTCATGTCCCTTTGAATCGAGTGTCATATAATTTCCATTTTCAACACCAACTGGGATATTAATTTTAATTGTCTCCTCAACTTTAATCATTCCATTTTTGTCGGCTCCAGAAGGGATATTTTCCAATATTTTACCGTATCCTTTACATTGAGGACAAATAGAGGTAGAACGCATTTGACCAAGTATAGAATTAGTGACTTTAGTCATTTGCCCAGCACCACCACACATAGAACAACTAGAAAAAGTTGCATCATCTGCTAATTTTAATCGCTTAAGCTTAATTTTTTTAGAACCACCATTCACTATATCGTCATAAGTAAGATTAATTTTTATTTTAATATCACCGCCAGTTCTAGCTCTTGAAGAAGTTCTTCCGCCTGAAAAAAAAGATTCGAAAGGATTATTTCCACCAAATATATCCCCAAATTGACTAAAAATATCCTCCATATTCATTGATTGAAATCCGCCTTGAGCTCCACCCATTCCGCTAAATGCAGAATGTCCAAATTGATCATATTGTTGACGCTTTGATGAATCACCTAAAACTGAATATGCTTCAGCAGCTTCTTTGAATTTTTTTTCGGCTTCTTTGTCATCTGGATTACGATCTGGATGATATTTCATCGCAATTTTGCGATATGCACGCTTAATTTCTGTTTCGTTGGCTCCTTTTGAGACGCCTAATATATCATAATAATCTCTCATTTTTTATTAACGACTACCTTAGCATGTTTTATGATTAGATCTTTATATTGAAAACCTGCTTCATAAACTTCTACAATCTCATTATCTTTCTTTTTGTTGTCACTTGTTGTTGTCAATGCTTCGTGTAATTCAGGATCAAAAATGTCTCCTTTCTCTCCAAATTGAGTGATTTCTTTTTCTTCCATTTTTTTCAGAAAATCTTTTTGGATTAACTTGAGCGCATCTTTAATATTTTCTTCTTTGTAAGATTCAATTCCTCTATTAACAGTATCAAGGATAGATAAAAAATCAAGAACAAAACTTTTTCCTTCATATTTTAAAATACCTGCTATCTCAGATTCTTTTCTTTTTCTAAAGTTGTCAAATTCTGCTCTTAATCTTAGCTCTTTGTCTTTTAATTCATTAATAAGAATTTCTAAATCTTTTTTGGTGACTGATTTCTTTTTTGGTGTTTTTTTCTTAACCACTGCTTGACTAGATCCATTTTTTACTTTTTTACTCATAACAATATTCTTTTCATTGACTTACCTGATGCATAGCTACTGATGACTAAAGAGAAAACAATCATCCATACCCACAAATAATCATCAATTTTTGCATTAAATCCAAAATAGGAATTTATTATAACAAATCCATACTTCACTAATAAAAATGCAAGTATAGAACCTACGAAAGATTGTAAAAATGCTTCAATTAAAAAAGGAGTTTTGATGAATAAATTTGATGCACCATTATAGCGAAGAATCTCAATAAAATCACTACGATTTGACATCGAAAGACTGATTGTATTGCTTATAATTTGAATAGATATAAATATGACTAACAGGACTAATATAAGAAATATAAAAATAAATGAATTAATTCTATTTTCAATAATATCAATATAATTTCCTTTATAAACTATCTCATCAACAAACAAGTTTGATTCATATTTATCTATTAAAAGATTAAACTTTTCAAAATCAAAATCTTTATCAAGTAATTTAATTTTTAAGGACACCGGAAGAGGGTTGTATCCTAATATTTGAATGATATCCTCTCCAAATTCATCATAAAAAATCTTTGCTGACTCTTCCTTTCCAATCAAATCAACAGAAGATATCAAAGAGTTTTCTAAAAATTCATTTTTTAAGGTAACAGCTTGATCTAAGGTTGTATCAGAATTTAAAAATACTTCAAAGGTTGTGTATTGTGATCTAAAAGAGTTTACAACGCTGTCTGTATTGTAACCAAAAACAAAGAAAACACCGAGTATTGTAAAGTTAATTAAGATTGTGATAATACATATAAAATTAGCGAGCTTATTTCTAGTAAAATTTTTGATCCCCTCAACAAATAAAAATGCTAGTTTATCTATCATCCGCTTACCACTTTACCTTCATTTAACTCTATAATTCTATATGCTTTATCAGATATTAGCTTGTAGTTATGTGTAGCCATTACTACACATGTTCCTTCCTTGTTTATCTGTTCAAGTATTTTCAATATTCTATGTCCAGTAGTAGGGTCTAAATTTCCAGTTGGTTCATCTGCTAATATAACATCAGGGTTTTTAACAATAGCTCTTGCAATACATACTCTTTGTTGTTCTCCTCCAGATAATTCACTAGGGAATTTTTTAGAATAATGTGATAATTCTGTCAAATCTAATGCTTCATTCACAAGCTGTTTAATCGCTTTTCTGCCTACTCCATTGATATGCAACGGAAGTGCAATATTCTCATAAACAGTTCTCTGCTTTAATAGTTTGTAATCTTGAAAAACAACTCCAATCTTTTTTCTTACTTTATGTATCGCAGATTTTTTGATATTTGCAGATGAATATTTTAATATTTCTACTTTTCCTTTATGAGGAAACAAGTCAAAATAAAGCAGCTTTAAAAGAGTAGTTTTACCAGAACCAGTAGGACCAACAAGAAAACAAAATTCATCTTTTTTGATTTTTAAATCAATATTATATACTCCAGATTGATGCGAGTAATTATAGGTTATATCTTTAAAATCAATCATGAAAATTGAAGATAAGCAAAGATTATATACAATAAAACTAAGAATGCTCCAGAAAATTTATTTAAACCATTGAAAAATATTCCAAAAATCCATAATAAAAATAATAAAGATAATCCAAAGAAAATTTCAAACGTTACATCTGTAAAAGCAATAGGCCCTAACAATCCAACAGTTCCTAGAACAAATAAAATATTAAATATATTAGACCCAATAATATTTCCAAGAGATATACCTACTGCTTTCCTAGATAAAGCCATTAAAGTAACAAATATTTCGGGTAATGATGTTCCAATTGCAACAACAGTCATCCCTATTGTCTGTTCAGAAACACCTAAATTTTCAATCAATGGTTCTGCTCCATTCTTAACAAATAACTCTGATCCTGCCCAAAGCATAACTACGCCAGCTGCCAATCTAGAAATTGAATTTATTAATGATAAATTATCATCTTCATCTAATTCAATCTTGTTGATAGTGGCATCTGGCCTTAAAAAACTACCAATCAAGTAAATTACAAATATAAATAACAATCCCTGTGATTCTATGAGAGCAATTTTATCATCTAGTAATATGTAATAAAGATATGCAACCGCTATAAGATTATAAATAAAAACAGAAGTTAAATCTCTTGAGTGAAATGAGATTCTATACAACAATGCAGGCAAACCCAATGCTAATCCAATATTTGCTACGTTAGAGCCTAAAACACTTCCAATAACAAAATCATTCAATTCTTCCGATTCAGATGTTAACCCAACCACGAGCTCAGGAAAAGAAGTGCCGATAGATACGATTGTTAACCCTATAACTAAATCAGATATTTTAAGTCTTTTTGCAAGATTTTTTGCGCCATCTATTAACCATTCTGCTCCAAAATAAAGACCGATAGAGCCAACTATAAGAAAAAATATACTAGACAGCATTAGTACAAATCCTTTTCATCAATATATTCCCAGACTTCTTTTGTAACCATATATCTGATTGTTTTATCTTCTCTCCATCTTCTTCTTATATTTGTAGAAGAAACTTCAAATCTTGGTATGTTTGCAAAACGTACGCTATCCAAAACCCATTGAGGAATGTCGCTTGGAGTGAACCCCGGTCTAATTGCAACAATAACATTGCAGAGATTAAGAATTTCTTCAGGATCTTTCCACGTATGAAAACTTTTTAAGGTATCGCTTCCCATAAGAAAAAATAAATCCTCTTTATCCAATTTAAGATCAACAACAAATTCTCTTATGGTATCAATAGTATAACTTATTCCTTCTCTTTTGATTTCTAAATCAGAAATTTCAAAATTAGGATTGTTTATTAGAGCTATTTCTAACATCTTTGATCTTTCATGAGGGGAAGAACTGTCTCCATTCTTTTTTGCTGGTGAAATATTAGCAGGAACAAATATTAATCTTTCAAAATTTTCAGATTCAAAAACAGTCTGTGCAATTAAAAGGTGACCAATATGAGGAGGGTCAAAAGTTCCGCCAAAAATACAAGTTTTCATTGTTTATCTTTCTATAAAATTTATGATGGATCGTTTAAAATTTGAGATGCTAATTCTTTGAAATTTTCATTTATAGATGATTCATTTTTTTCTGTAAGATCATCTAAAAAAGTCTTGGCTTCATCTTTTTTATCCATCAAAACAAGACAACGGATAATTTCTAAATTTGCATCATTATAGTATTTTGTATCATAATAGTCTGTTGTAACAATTTTATATGATACCACTGCAGAATCATATGCTTTCAATTTCACATAAAGCTCACCAGTTTCCATATTTTTTTTAGCCAATCTTAATCTTATTTTTTTAATTAATTGATCTGCATCAAGTGAATATTCAGAGTTTGGATAATCGTCTATAAACTGCTGTATCTCCTGAACAGCTTTTTTACTTGAATCTTGATCATGGTAATAGTTAGGAGACAATTTCATAAGAGATTCACAAATTCTCCAGCGAGCTTTTTCGATATAAGGACTAAAACCCATTCTAGATACAAGCTTTTCATATTCAAGTAAAGCTAAATCATAGTCTTTATCTAGATAATAAGACTCTGCAAGGAAAAATAATGCATCATCACCAAGGTCTGTATGTGATGCTCTTTGGACTATAATATTAAATTGTTGAGCAGCACGACCATATTTTTCTTCTTCAAAAAACGCTAAACCATCATCAAATCTTTGCTTGTAAGGAATATCGTCATCAAAAGGATTGGATGAGCACCCAATTAAACAAAAAAGAATCAGTATAAGAAATATTCTCACGCTAAAAAATATAGATGAAGGAAAATGATTAGAAAGAGCCACTGAAAGAAAATCTCACCATATCTGAATGTGGATCGAGATCTCCGCCCATAACATAGCTAACATCAAATCCAATAGGATCTAAACGAGCACCTAAGCCTAAGGTAGTGTAACTTAGTTCGCCTGATGGATCATTCATAAATCCACCTCTAAAAGCAAAGTTATCTACAATGAAATACTCGAAACCAAGATTCGTTACCATTGCTTGGTCATTTACCTCATAA
>MDSY01157411.1_pt1 | contig 10294 bp, 10 predicted proteins | sample 811131 | NCBI WGS metagenome assembly MDSY01 (sample SAMN05326643, study PRJNA326480) | marine metagenome | isolation source: seawater | place: Atlantic Ocean: South West | collected 2010
ATAGCCGGGTTCGAGGGTTTCGCCGGTAGCGGGGTCCACTGCGTGGATGGCATTGCCATTGCTGAGTACGGCCTGTTGGCCAATGAGTTGCTTGCCTTCTAGAGTCATGTGAGATCCATTTCGTTTGCAGGGATGATTAGTTGTCTATATCGACGGTGGCTCGACAACTATTCAATATATACACAGTAAATTTTAAGGATGGTCGAAGCGTTTTTTCAGTCGGTTACATTGGCGTGACGCTGACTTGATCATCGGCTTTGTTTGGCTGAGCAAGTGGATTACGTAACGGACGCCCGAAAGCCGGTAACTCGATCTCATATCGCTCGCCTGGATTAACTCTGACACCGTCGGCGAAGCTTAAAGTCGCGGTACCCAAGAAATGGATATGGATATCGCCGGGTCGGCGGAAACCAGGATATTTGAAGTGGTGGTGCTCCAAGTTGGCGATGCTGTGCGCCATGTTGGCCTCTCCGGTCAAGAACGGCCTCTCCCACAAGGTCTCGCCATCTTTGGTGATACGCGAGATGCCCTCCAGTTGATGTGGGAGTTCGCCGATCAGTAGTTCAGGGCCAAAACTACAGGCGCGAAGCTTCGAGTGTGCCAACCACAAATAGTTGTAGCGTTCGATGGTGTGATCTGAAAACTCGTTGCCGATGGCAAAGCCGAGCCGATGGGGACAGCCATGATCGTCAATGAGGTATAGTCCAGCTAGTTCAGGCTCTTCACCGGCGTCTTCAGCGAAGGATGGCCAGGGCAGGGGAGTCTCAGGGGCCACCACACAATTACCATCACCCTTGTAGAACCACTCGGGTTGGGCGCCAACTTGACCCTTGAAGGGCTTGCCACACTCGACGCCGAGCTTGAACATGCGCATGGAGTCGGTTAGTTGTTGGTCATTGGTCTCAAATGATGCTGCGTGCATAGCGCTACGGGTATCGGCACTGCCAAGGTGAGTCAGACCGGTGCCGCTGACCAAACAGCGTGCGGCATCCGGATGGGTCAAAGGCGGAAGTAAAAGTTCCTTTTCGACTAAACTGGCGTAATCGAGGCACTCGCTACTGAGGCTTTCCATTACTGTAATCGCCAGGCTCTTGCCCGTGGCTAAGGCACGGCGTGCCAAAGTGTAGGTGTCAGCGTCGGCTAGTCGTACACGATCCACATTTTCAACCAAGGCGGCCTTGATACTGCCTTGGTGGCGGCACTGAATGATACGAAAAGGCATGGGTGTGTCGTGTTGCATAGCGATGTCCTTGCGTGTGGTTACTAACCTGTTCCGGATTACAGTTAGCCATAGGCGTTTTAATACGCCTCTGGCTAGATTTGCAGTCAAAGAATTGAGTCGCGTTATAAGTAGATTGTCTTGCAGTTGAAGAGAGAGGTATGAATCACTGCACCAGCCACATTGCCATCTCGGGCCACACTAATAGTGTAGCGAGCACACATAGCTGCAAGCCGATGAAGGGGAGCACCGCGACGAAAATATCCTTGAGACTTATGTTCGGTGGCGCCACGCCCTTTAAATAGAAAGCTGCAGGGCCGAAAGGTGGCGATAGGAAGGAAACTTGCATGTTCACCGCGAATAGAATGCCGAACCAGATTGGGCTGTAGCCCAGCTGTACAATGATCGGCACGAAAATGGGCAGGGTCAGCATTGCCACTCCAATCCAGTCGAGGAACATTCCAAGCACTATTAGGATCGCCATCATCACGAGAATGATCACGATGGGTGATACGTCAAGATCCATGATCATGCCGGAGATAAAGCGGTTTCCTCCCATTAGGTTATAGACCCCCACCAAGGCGGCGGCACCGATACCGATCCAGATGATCATGCCGCATGTCACCAGGGTCTGGGACAAACTTCTATGCATCATGGAAAATGAGAACTCCCCCCGGGCGATTACTGCCAGCAGTACGCCGAATACGCCCATGGCCGCTGCCTCAGTGACTGAGGCCACGCCCCCGTAGATTGAACCCAGCACCATAAAGGCGATTAACGCGGGCACGAGAATCGAGCGCAGTGCAGCTCCTCTAGAGGCAAAGCCGGCGTTGCGGTCTTCCTCACGCATAGGCGGCCCCATGGTGGGATTGCGGAGGCAGCGCACCAGCACATACCCGATATAGGACAGCATTAGAATCACTGCCGGAGTGATCGCTGCAGTGAATAAATCGGCAATAGAAACGCTGGCGATCAAGCCGTAGATAATTAGTACGATTGATGGCGGCATCATGGTCCCGAGTGCTCCTCCTGCACAGACCACGCCGATCGATAAGTGCTTGTCGTAGCCAAGCCTGAGCATCTGCGGCAACGCCAGAATACCCAGTAGCACGATTTCGCCGCCGATGATGCCGGATAGTGCGGCTAGAAAGAATGCAACTACCACGGTCTGGACGGCGACCCCTCCGGGCAGGCGACCAGCAAATACCCGCATGGCGTTGAACAAGTCTTTGGCGATGCCAGATCGATCGAGTAGCGAAGCCATCAACACAAACATCGGTACCGCCACCAAGGAGTACTCGGTGACGAACCCATATACCCGGCTGGTAACCAGCGGCAGGGCGTTAGGGCCGAACCAACCAAAGGTAAAAGCCAGAGCCACTAGGCCGGTGATAAAGGCTAACGGTAGGCCTGTGACCAGTAGCGCGAAAATGGCGCCGACCAACAGCAAAGTCCCATCTGCGATGCTCATTAGTCAGCTCCTCCTTCGGGGGCGTCGGGGGCGGGCTCGCCTCTGATCGACTGGATTAAGTGGATCAGCGCCTGGATGCACATGATCGCCACTGCGGAGAGAATCATGCCCTTGACCAAGGCTGGGAACGGCGGGTTCCAAGAAGTGCCGGACCGCTCTAGCTGCAATGCACCAAGGGGATTGTGGGAGGCGCTGTAGAACATTAACCAAGCGGCATAGGTCATACCCATGCAGAAGGCGAAGGTAACCAAGTCGTTGAAGCGATCAAGCCACAGCCGGAATCTTGGCCCGACGGCGTCGTAGAGCACCTTGACTCGGATATGACGGTTGGAGGCCAGCGTGGCCGGCCCACCCAGACAAAAGCTGACTGCTACCAGCATAACTACTGTCTCGTGGACCCAAGAGGTAGGCGCGCCAAAGCCATAACGCATGATTACTTCATAGACGCTGATAGCCATGGCGATAAATACCAGCCAGGCGACGACTTTAGCCACACGAACCACGCCACGATCGAAATAGCTACGAACCACATCGGGTGCTCGCTCGAATGTTTTACTATCCGGCGGTGGCTTAGATGATGGATTGGCTGGCAGATTAGTACCGTCTATCGGCGATTTAGGAGAGTTGTGTGAAGAAGGAGATGTCATGGTTGCTCCGGACCACTGGCGGCATTGGTTAATAGGGTTTAGGACCGCAACCGCAAGCTTGGTCAGAAATCTCACGGTACTGTCCCTCGGTACCAGCGATTGGGACTGAGGGCAGATACTCGAATAGAGGATGAATAGTGATGGTTGACTAGATTTACAGTTGGCCGCGGGCAACCAAGAAGCTATTAGCGGCGTCGAATATCTTCTGGGTCATCTCATTTTTGCCGGCCCATACCTTCCATTCCTGTTCGGCTGCCTGACGGAAGGTCTTGCGTTCTGAATCAGGGAGGTCAACCGGATGGACTTCTGGGTCCTTTTGAAGACGTGCTAGCGCCTCGATGTCTTGGGCCTTGAGTCGTGCGATCAGATCGTAGGCCATGGCGTCAAACGCGGTTTCAAGGGTGGTCTGAAGGTCATTAGGCAGGCCATCCCAGATATCTTTGTTTATCGACACAGCGATCATCGGCATGGAGTGAAAGCCTGGATAGAGCGGATAGGGAGCGAACTCGTGGATACCCATGGCGTCGTTGTTGGATAGGACAGTGGAGTCGGCGGCATCGATTACACCTTTCTCCAGACCTGTGTAGACCTCTGAGCCCGGTAGATTGACAGGGGTGGCGCCAATACGCTCGAAGATGTTGTAGACCATGCCTTGAGGAGCACGGATCTTAAGGCCTTTAAAAGCTTTTATGGAGTCAACCTTGACCGTGGAGGGGATCGACTCCAAGGGGAAGGTCGCAGCACTGATCAGGTGAGTGCCATAGGGCGAGGCCAACTCGTTATAAAGTGCCGCGCCGTCCTGCTTCATGAATTCTAGAAAGTCATAGGGTGTGTTCCAGGCGCCGACCAAGTTGCCGATCATGCCGAAAGCTGGGTCTTGCCCTGAAAAATAGCTGGGGTCAGTCATGTGGCCCTGAAGGATGCCGGAGGAGACCGCCTGCAATGTTTCTGTAGGGCCGACCACAGCGTTTATCGGTAGCATTTCGATGCTTACACGGCCTTTTGTCATGGTCTCTATCCGATCAGCCCACTCTTGCTTTATCTGGAAACTGGGCTCGCCGGCGGTCTCTGAGGCTTGAAACTTCCACTCGTATTCCGCCGCTTGGGCGGGAGTCAGGCCGAGCATCATCATTGTGCCGGTGATCAGCAAGCTTGGCATTTTAAGGTGGGACATCGAGGCTCTCCATCGAAGCTGTTGTTGTTTTGTGGCGTTTTAATTGGGGTGCTGTTATGACAACCAAATGTTGTACATACGGGGCAATTGTTCAACATATACTTTTGTATGTGTCGACTATAGGGCGCCATGCAGCTACCGTCATCCCATGGTCGTGTCGCCCGAGGGGCACGCTCACGATGAGACGCTCAACATGGGAACAGGTCACGATAAGCAATGAGGAGAGGCTTTCATGCCAGATAACAAGCGCCGGCTGCGCAGCGCCGAGTGGTTCGGTACCGCTGACAAGAACGGCTTTATGTACCGCAGCTGGATGAAAAATCAGGGCATTCCCGATCACGAGTTTCAGGGCAAGCCAATCATCGGAATTTGTAATACTTGGTCGGAGCTGACGCCTTGCAACGCCCATTTCCGTAAAATCGCTGAGCATGTCAAGAAAGGTGTACTCGAGGCCGGGGGCTATCCGGTGGAATTTCCAGTATTTTCCAATGGCGAGTCTAATCTTCGCCCCACGGCGATGTTCACTCGTAACTTGGCGAGCATGGACGTCGAGGAGGCTATCCGCGGCAATCCGATGGATGCAGTTGTATTGCTGGTGGGCTGCGACAAGACCACACCAGCGTTGCTGATGGGCGCTGCCAGCTGTGACCTGCCGACGATTGTGGTGACCGGGGGGCCGATGCTCAACGGCAAACACGAGGGCCAGGATATCGGTTCCGGTACTGTGGTATGGAAGCTCTCGGAAGAGGTCAAGGCAGGCAAGATATCGATACACGACTTCATGGCCGCCGAGGCTGGGATGTCTCGCTCAGCGGGCACCTGTAACACCATGGGCACTGCTTCCACCATGGCCTGTATGGCGGAATCACTCGGCACCTCGTTACCGCATAACGCGGCGATTCCAGCAGTTGACTCTCGTCGCTATGTATTGGCGCACCTTTCCGGAAACCGCATTGTTGAAATGGTCGATGAGGATCTAAAGCTTTCAAAAGTGCTGACCAAGGATGCTTTCGAGAACGCTATTCGTACCAATGCGGCTATAGGCGGCTCTACCAATGCTGTAATTCACTTGAAGGCTATCGCCGGGCGCATAGGCGTCGACCTGGGAATGGACGACTGGTCACGAGTTGGCCGAGGTACGCCGACCATTGTCGATCTACAGCCCTCCGGCCGCTATCTGATGGAGGAGTTCTACTATGCTGGTGGCCTTCCTGCGGTGCTCAAGCGTCTCGGCGAAGCCGATCTTCTGCCCCATAAGGACGCGTTGACCGTCAATGGCAAGACCCTGTGGGAGAACGTCTGCGACGCTCCGCTGTACAACGATGAGGTGATTCGTCCTCTCGACAATCCGTTGCGGGAGGATGGTGGCATGTGTGTGCTCCGCGGGAACTTGGCACCGGGCGGCGCGGTACTCAAGCCTTCGGCGGCAAGCCCCGAGCTGATGCAGCATCGTGGTCGCGCGGTAGTGTTCGAGAATTTCGACGACTACAAGGCGCGTATCAACGACACGGACCTAGATGTAGATGCCGATAGTATATTGGTGATGAAAAACTGTGGGCCACGTGGCTATCACGGCATGGCTGAGGTCGGCAACATGGGCTTACCCTCCAAGCTGCTGGAGCAGGGCATAACCGATATGGTGCGCATCTCCGATGCCCGGATGAGTGGAACTGCCTACGGTACCGTAGTACTGCATGTGGCCCCGGAAGCGGCTGCAGGAGGGCCGTTGGCTGCAGTGCGCAACGGCGACTGGATTGAGCTCGATTGCAACAGCGGCCGGTTGCATTTGGAAGTCGACGCACTTGAACTTGAGGCGCGTCTGGCCGAGGGCGACCCTACCGCAGTTTCGAAAGAGATCGCCCGCAGTGGTGGCTATCGACAGCTCTACATTGAGCACGTGTTGCAGGCTGATGAAGGTTGCGATTTCGATTTTCTGGTTGGCTCGCGGGGTGCCGATGTGCCGCGCCACTCGCACTGAGGAAATTTCTATGACTAAACAACTTATGACCAAGGATCGGCTGCGCTCGCGCTATTGGTTCGACAACCCGGATAATCCAGGCACCACTGCCCTGTGCTTAGAGCGTTACATGAACCAGGGCGTCACTCTAGAGGAGTTGACCAGTGGCCGGCCGATCATTGGCATCTGCCAATCGGGCTCTGATCTGGCGCCCTGTAACCGGCACCACATTGAGTTGGTGAAACGTGTCAAGGATGGTGTCCGCGCTGCTGGTGGGGTCCCCTTCGAGTTCCCATTGCATCCGATTCATGAAAATGTGCGCCGGCCTACCGCGGCGTTGGATCGTAACTTGGCCTATCTAGGGCTAGTCGAGGTGTTGCACGGTTATCCGCTGGACGGTGTAGTACTGACCACCGGCTGCGATAAGACCACTCCGGCCAGCCTGATGGCCGCGGCAACTGTTAATATCCCTGCCATAGTGCTGTCGGGCGGGCCGATGCTCAACGGTTGGCGAGGCCGTGAACGAGTCGGCTCTGGAACTGTGGTGTGGGAGATGCGCAAGCGACTGGCCGCTGGGGATATCGACTACCCGGAGTTCCTTTCGCGGATAGCCGATTCGGCGCCCTCAGTGGGCCACTGCAATACCATGGGCACCGCCTCGACGATGAACTCGCTGGCCGAGTCACTAGGCATGAGCCTGCCCGGTTCAGCGATGATCCCCGGGCCCTATAAGGAGCGAGGGGCGGTTGCCTACGAGACTGGTGAACGCATCGTCGACATGGTCTGGGAAGATTTGCGGCCGAGCGACATTCTGACCCGTGATGCGTTCGAAAATGCCGTCGTTACCTGCTCGGCGCTAGGGGGATCATCCAACGCGCCGATCCACATCAACGCCATCGCTCGCCACGCTGGAGTCGAACTCGACAATGACGACTGGCAGCGTTTGGGCCATGAAGTACCGCTGCTAGCTAACGTTATGCCTGCTGGAGCCTATCTCAGCGAGGAGTTTTATCGTGCCGGCGGTGTCCCGGCGGTGATGAATGAACTGCTATCGGCGGGACGACTTCACGGCGAGGTGATAACTGTCAATGGCTTATCCCTAGCAGACAATATTGCCGGTTGTGAGACTGCTGATGAAGATGTGATTCGACGCTATGGAAATCCGCTGGTAGAACACGCGGGGTTCCTCAACCTGAAAGGCAATCTTTTCGACTCGGCGTTGATGAAAACCAGCGTAATTGCCGCTGACTTCCGCCAGCGCTTCCTCAGCGACCCGGATGACCCAAACGCATTCGAAGGTAAGGTGGTCGTGTTTGACGGTTCTGAGGACTATCACGCACGCATTGATGACCCGTCGCTTGGTATTGACGGGCGTACCATCCTAGTGATGCGGGGCGCCGGCCCTGTCGGGCATCCTGGTGGTGCCGAGGTGGTTAATATGCAGCCACCTGAGGCGCTCATTCGCGCTGGCATTGACTCGTTGCCATGCTTGGGGGATGGGCGTCAGTCGGGCACATCCGGCTCGCCGTCCATCCTCAATGGTTCGCCAGAGGCTGCTACCGGTGGGGCACTTGCGCTGCTCAAGAGCGGTGACTGGGTACGGGTCGATCTTGGTCGTAGCGAGGTAATGTTGAAAGTCGATGACGCCGAGCTGGCAGTGCGCCGCGAGTGTCTGGAGGCCGAGGGTGGCTATCGTTACCCCGACCATCAGACACCTTGGCAGGAGATTCAGCGTGGGATGGTCAGGCCACTGGACCAGGGCATGACCTTAGCACCTGCAACCAAGTATCGCGATGTTGCCCGGACCAGTCCCCCGCGGGACAATCACTGAGTAAACACTAACGGCAAAAGCACGCGGCCGGCACAAAGGCGCCGGCCGCGTGCTTATGTTGAGGACAAGTCCAGGGCTCAGACTAGGTCGAGCTGACGACCTAGGGCGCTGTCCCCAGGCTCAATGCCCAGTGCTTCGGCGGTTCCAGCAAGCACAGCTTGAGCAGCGAGGAAAGCTTCGCGGGGCTGGCGGGCACGAATGCTCTCCATTAGCTGACGGTGTCGTTCTAGACTTGCTTCGGGATCGCTGGCGCTGGTGTTGGATTCTGCCACCAACATGTAGATCGAGGGTCTGAGGATGTGCGAGAGCTGTGCCCAAACGATGTTGTGGGTTGCTTTGAAGATGGCAACATGGAAGGCGACGTCGAAGTCACTATGCAGCCTGCCACCCTGGCCGTGCAGGTTTTGTCCCATGCCCTCGAAAGCCTCCTCCATAGCGACCAGGTCTCGGGCTGTGGCGCGCTTGGCTGCGGTTAGTGCCACATAGGGCTCGACGTCGAGACGAAACGATAGAATTTCGCGCTGGATGCCCGGGTTGGGGGCAGCGTACCGGGTCATCCAATCGGTGACTTGGGTATCGAGGATATTCCATTCGGCGTATTCGCGTACCTTAGAGCCATGGCCTGAGATGCGTTCGATGACGCCTGCATCCACCAGCTGTCGCAGGTCGCTGCGCACAGCTGAGCGGTTGATTACAAACTGCTCGCAGAGGTCTACCTCCTTGGGCACGAAGTCACCAGGTTGATAACGGCCAGAGAAAATGGCCTCAGCCAAGAAGTCGGCCACGCTAGGGCGAGTAGCTGTTTTGCGCTTTTTATCTATCACAGGTCCCTCGGCTAGTAAAAACTAAACATATGATGTTTTATGTTACACATTTCGTCAATGCGATTTTTGGGCTACCAGGTCGTAGCCCGTTATTAGGCCGCAGAATGGCCAAAGGCGATGTGGTCTTCGGGCTTGGTAGCGCCGGAGCCAACAGTGTCTTTGGTCATGCCCCTCTTAAGCCGCCCTCGGGGCATGGTGGTGGGCGCATATTACTGCTGAGAAAGAAGCACCTAAGAGGTGGGGTCTCTGCTTGCTCCCTTGCGCAACGCCTACAAGGTATCGTGAACTCTCCTAGCCGGCACTTTGCTCTCTGTCAACGGTGTAAGATGTGGCCGCCTTGAGGTCTTAGAAAATTTGCTGGTGGATATGAACGGCTAGAGCACGCTGTCGGGGAGCCGTTTTGGGCATCGAACTCTTTGAAGTATGTGCCTGGACAAGGATAACACCCGGTTCCGGAACGTTGTCTCTCCGCCGTTGTGAGCCTCGACGATGATAACCAGGTCGTTCCCGGCCTTGATGGGCACTAGTCGTGGCATTTTGGTTCTCTTCAGTGAGCTTCTGCTTCAATGCGCGCATGGAGCCAAGCGATCTACGTCTAAACGATTTCAAATATTCATTGGCCTATTGGATTTTGTCGATGCTGTAACGGACGTAGAAAACCGTAGGTAGGTTGGCATTATGGAACTATCTGCTCTTGATAGTCCGCGCTTCAATTATACACAATCGATTTCACCCATCTACTTTAGGTGCGCATTTAACGATTATCTTATTCCAAGTGTGCTTGGGTTGAGCATTCTAATTATGTTGTGTTGGTTTATGTTTTTTAGTTTGTAAGGAGTTTCTATTTATTGGTATTGGGAATAGCTAAGGGATAGCATGGCCTAGTATCCAATAAACTACGGCGTGAACTAAATGAAATTCTCTTAAGTTGGTAAATATTGATTAAGTTACCTGATAAGAGTATTTCCTCTATTTTTAAATTTTTATGCTGTATATTGGTTTTAATTTTTGATATAAGAGTATATCTAGTGATAGATTTTTTCACTAGATATTATATTAAAATTACGGACAAGTCTCGCCCTGGATCAGCTGTGTCGAGAGCCGGTGTGATGACGCGGGCTCCAGCCCCAGAATCATTCGCGCGGCAAGGCGGCCTTTCTCGGTACTGTCC
>MDSY01075691.1_pt1 | contig 10293 bp, 7 predicted proteins | sample 811131 | NCBI WGS metagenome assembly MDSY01 (sample SAMN05326643, study PRJNA326480) | marine metagenome | isolation source: seawater | place: Atlantic Ocean: South West | collected 2010
TAATTTTCTTAAGACACTTAGCTATAAACGCTTCCATGCGTTCTGATTCCTCATCAGCTAGAGCCTTGTCAACTAGAATACGTCCACTGTGCTCATCAACAATGATCTGCTTACGCTGAGCAATATCGATTTGACGCTGTGGTGGAATCTTAATGTATGTACCAGCACTTGCTTGTCTATCGATTGGAACAACTGCTAAACCATTTTTTGCAGCACCTCTAATACGGGTATATGTACGAAGAAGTCTTTCGTCAATTCCTTTAGCAAGCTTTAAACTCTGCTTAAGAAGTTCGTCTTCCTCAGCTTGTGTTTCTTCAATGATCTCTTGAAGTTCTGATTCCTTAGAATCAAGATCAGCTTGTCGTTGAACATTCTTCTCGCGAAGTGCATCAAGACTTTCTTGCTTTTGAGCTAGTTGTGCATTGCACTCGCGTATTCTCTTTTCGCACAGCTCAATTTCTAGAGTTTGGTATTCAATCTCCTTGTTCAAAGACTCAAATTCACGGTTATTTCTAACGTTGTTTTGCTGTTCTTCATACTTAGCGATTAAAGCCTTTGCTTCTTCGATTTGGTTTGTGTAGGCTGAAATACGCTGGTTTACAGTTTCGTTTTCATCCTCCATTTTCTCTAAGCGAGAAGCTAATCCTTCGATTTCATTTCTAAGGTCTTCAACTTCCATTGGGAGTTCTCCTCGAACTACGCGAATTTTATCGATTCTACTATCGATTAGTTGAAGGTCGTATAAAGCTCTGAGTCTATCCTCAGCTGTTAATGTCTTTGTCTTTTTTGTCATGAGACCGTTAATTGTATATCAGCGGAATTGTACCGGGTTTGTGTTGGCTGAAGCCAAACGGACTGCAAAATTAGTGAATTTTTCCCTTATTCGATTGGCAATTATCGTACTTGTACGCCATTCACTCTCAAAATGTCCCACATCAGCTATCATTATCTTGTCTTCTGCATCAAAAAACTCGTGATACTTAAAATCTGATGTGACAAAAACATCAGCCCTTTTTGATATAGCATCTCTTAGCAAAAAAGAGCCCGAACCCCCACAAACTGATATAGTTTGGACAGTTTTAGAAATTGGTTTTGTGTGCTTAATGTGTTGGGCATTTAATGCAATTTTTGTTGAATCAAGGAACTCTTCCCAAGAAATAGGATTTGGCAATTTTCCTATCATCCCAGATCCTATTTTTCCGTCTTTATTTGACAAAAAAGTCACAAAATTTGCCATTTCATCATACGGATGAGCATTTTTTGCTGCTGCAATTACATTTCCCGTCTTCCATCTCTCACAAAGCATTTCTATTCGTTTTTCACCTACTTTCTCTACTTCACCATGATTTCCCACCAATGGATTTGATCCCCCCAATGGTCTAAATGCACCTTCAACTTCAACTGAAAAACTGCACATATCATAATCTCCAACTTCACCAGCACCTGCTGTGTGCATTGCCTCCTTTACTACTTCAGCTTTATCCTCTGGGCAGAAAACCGTGATCGCTGCAAGCAGTTCTGGTTTGGGCTTTAAAATTTTCAATGAAGATTTCTCACAACCTAATGCAGTTGCAAGCTCATAATTCACTCCTGAATAAACGTTATCTAAGTTTGTGTGAATAGCATAAATGGCGATACCAGATTTTATTGCTCTCATCACAGTCTTTTCTACATAGGTTAAGCCAGTAAAAGACTTCAATCCTTTGAAAACAATAGGGTGATGTGAAATAATAAGACCTGCTCCTTCTGCTTCAGCTTCTGCAACCACATCTTCAGTGCAATCAAGGCTTACGAGTACTTTTTCAATAACCGCATCTCTATCTCCAACAATCAATCCGGAGTTGTCATATGATTCTTGAAGAATCGGTGGTGCCCATTCTTCTAACAATCGTATAATCTCACGTACCTTCAAGGCGTTCTTAGTTTCCATGGCGCCTAAGTTAACCCAAACCATAAGAAGAGTAGCTCTCTCACCTTTAACCGCTATCTATGCAATAGGTGTGGTTAGTCGCCACTTTTTGTACGATTTGGGATTAATTAAATCGCAAAAAGCATCTCTTCCAACTTTTGTAATTGGCAACATACATGTTGGTGGTACAGGCAAAACCCCACATGCCTCATATTTTTTGGGGTTATTTTCTAAAATGCTTGGCGGGACTGAGAAAGTTGCTCTGTTAAGTCGAGGCTATAAAAGAAAAAGTAGTGGTTTTATTTGGGTTGAATCTGATGGTAATTGGGAAAATTATGGAGATGAACCTGCCCTTTTAAAAAGTATTCACACTTTGAACCCTGTTGCTGTTTGTGAAAACAGATTAAAGGGTGTAGAAATGATAAAAGAAGCACTGCCTGACGTACAAGTTGTAATTCTAGATGATGGGCTTCAACATCGCGCCCTTATTCCGCATTTTTCAATGGCAATTATTGATTCTCATAGACCTATTAATGAGGAGTCTCTTCTGCCAGGAGGAGAATTGAGAGATCTAAAGTCTAGATTGAGCACTTACGATTCAATTGTGATTTCTAGAACTTCAAAATCCAGAAATGAAGAAATTGAAGCTCAGGGTTTAAAATTAGATGAAGGACAAAGCGTTTTTACAAGTAAAATGCAGAATGAATCCGTTAATCCTGAAGGGAAACCTAGAGTTTTAGCTGTTTGTGGTATTGCTCATCCAGAACGATTCATGGATGGTTTGGTCTATAATTGGTCTATTGTAAGGAGGGAAACTTATCCAGATCACTTTGAATATTCCGAAAAGGAAATAAAAGGCTGGTTAGCTTCAATTAGAAATGAAAAACTTGATGGAATTGTAACTACGGCAAAAGATGCTGTTAAAATCAGACCCTTAATTGCTGATTATCCTGAGATAAAACTTCATACAATTAGCATAGAAGTTAAATGGCAAAATGAAGAGGAATTGAAAGAGTTGGTACTTGGGTGGCTCCAATTCACGATATTTGAACCCCCAAAAACAAATAAATAGAAATGCGCACTTTTATTACTTACGCATCTTTAGTATGCTTATCTATTGTTGGTTGTACAAATCAAACAGATTCTGAGAATTCAAAAAAGATAAAAGCATCTCCAGTGGTTGAGACTGAATCAAAAGTTGAGACTACACTTAAATTAGAGGGGACACAGGGAAAGGAAGGAGTCATTACAGGCAGATTTACTGGACTTGAAGATGGAACTAAAATCTATTTGAAAAGCTTTAATAAGGGTGTTTTAGTTAATAGAGGTGAATGCGTTACAAATGCAGATGGTTCATTTGAATTGGTACCAAATTCTCCATTAAAAAATGGATATCACCAAATAATGATTAACCGACGAAGACCAGTTGTTTTAATTACGAATCACGAGGAACAAGTTTATATAAGCGCTCATGTTCCAGAGGGAAGTGGATATTTAACAGGAGCAAAAATATCTGGCTCTCCAGCTTCAGCACTTTTAGCTACATACTACGATGTATTAATTCCTCTTCAGGACAGCTTAATGAGTGTTTCTAAAAAACTGAAATCTGGAACTGCTGAAAACATAGGAGAATTACAAGGTTTGACAAAGAAAATTGTTGAAGAACTAAACAATTTTAGCGAATCTTTTGTCGAAGCTAATAGGAATAGCCCAGCAGCTCTTGCTGGATTAGAAAACCTTAACCCTAAAACTTATTTTAGAGATTACGAAACCGTGCTAGGAAACCTTAGAAAAGAATATGGAACTACAGAATATTTCAAAAAAATAAATGAGAAATATCTTTTAAGTCAAAACCCAACTAATCTTAAGAAAAAGACCAAACAACAGCAGGTTGATCAAAAACGCGGAAGGACAGGTAAGAATAGCAAGTACATAGCAGGAGACACAGCTCCAAACATTATTTTGAATGACCCTGACGGTAATCAGCGTAAACTTAGTGATTTAAGGGGGAGTGTTGTTTTAATAGACTTTTGGGCTTCATGGTGCGGACCTTGTAGAAGAGAAAATCCTCATGTTGTTCATGCATATAACAAATACCACGACCAAGGATTTGAAGTTTTCTCAGTGTCATTAGACTCTGATGTAAACAAGTGGAAAAATGCAATAGAAAAAGATGGTCTAATTTGGGATAATCATGTAAGTGACTTAAAAGGATGGCTTAGCTCAGCTTCACAAGAATATGGGATTTCAAGCATTCCTCACACCATTCTCGTTGGCAAAGACGGCAAAATTATCCGAACTCATCTTAGAGGCCCTGCATTAGAGCAAGAGCTAATAAAACAATTCTCAGAGTGAGTAATAAAGTTTATTTCGCATCGGATTTACACCTCGGCGCACCTTCCCCTGCTGAAAGCAGAATAAGGGAAAGGAAGTTCGTTGAGTGGCTAGACAGATCTTCCGCTGACGCAACTGAAATACACTTATTAGGCGACATTTTTGACTTTTGGTTTGAGTATAAAAATTCAATTCCAAAAGGCGGAACAAGAGTACTTGGAGCAATTTCAAAACTTACAGATTCAGGAATTCCAGTTCATTTCCACGTTGGCAATCACGACCTATGGACATTTGGATACCTTGAAGAAGAACTAGGCGTTGTGGTTCACCATGAACCTCTTAAAATCCAATGGGATGGACTTAATTATCTCATAGCTCATGGTGATGGATTAGGACCTGGAGATTACACTTACAAGTGGATTAAAAAGATTTACAGAAACAGAATCTGTAGATGGTTATTCAAACTTATTCATCCAGATCTTGGTATTGCAATTGCTCGTAATCTCTCAAAAAATAGTAGAGACTCAGGCGGTAGAACTGGAGGTGATTATAATTCACATGAAGAAGAAGTACTTTATAATTATTGCTCTGAATATTTAAAAACCGACCCTAGTATTGATTGCTTCATTATGGGACATCGACACATACCTCTTGATTTGGAATTATCGAGACCAAACTCAACTAATAGAAGTAGATATGTAAATATTGGGGACTGGATTGAACACTTTAGTTGGGCTTGCATTGAAAATGGCAAGCTTGTATTGCATAAATAAATACAATTAGAAATAAAAAGGGAGGCCTGTAATGGACCTCCCTTTTTTTAAGTCTGTAAAATCGAAACTTACTTGCGCACAACAAGTTTTGAAGCTAGATGCTTAAAGTCGTTTGCCATTCTAACAACGTATGTTCCGTTTGAAAGTTCGCTTACGTCAAGAACAGCTCTTTCAGTTGCTCTTGCATCAGAGATTCTTTCAGAAATTACAATTCGTCCTTGTAGATCATATACTTCTACTAAAACAGGTCCGTAAAACCCATCAGTGGAAACACTAACAGAATTCCCTGTAACTGGATTTGGGTAAACAAGAAGTGATTCTGGAATTTCAGAACTGTTATCTACAATCTCCTCAGATCCTAAGTAATCGTCTGAACGGAAAATACCACGTCCGTGAGAACCAGCATAAATAGCACCTGTGTTTGAAGGAATACTCCAGTTCGTTTCTTCTCTCCATTGTTGTTTTAAGTCAAAAACAGGACAAGCTATAAATTCAGCACTTTCAGACATTCCCATGTTAGCCATCTCCCAGTTGTCACCACCATCATCTGTTGCAAATACACCGTATTCACATCCAATAATAATACTAGCTCCACTTTCATCCTGAGAATTAATCACTACATCGTACATAGGCATATTGTTCAAACTAGTTACAGTCCAAATATTTGAGAATGTTGGATCTTCAGATAATGCGTCCCAAGACTCTCTTACCTTACCGTTTGCCATTGGTCCATATCCTCCACAAGTATATACTACGTGATTTGCATTATTAGGATCCACACTAATTCCGGTAATTGCAGAACTTGAAGAACTAATTTCCTCAATCACAAGAAATTCATCCACATCCTCTTGACTATAAACGTTTTTCAAACCTGATAATCTAAGTAGCTCACCGTTCCATCCACTAACAAACATTACATCTCCAGCAGATTCACCACTTACAACATATTCAATAGCTTTTGCTCCTGTACCTGATGGCGCATTTCCTAATCTAATCCATTGAGGAGTTGTATTAAAATTAAGAGCTTCTCGAGTCATCCAAAGTCCATTTCCTCCATTTAATCCAAGAGTGAAAATTGCAGTATATGGGTCGTGAACTTTAATTCTACCAGCAATATCGTATAAAGTATCTCCAGGGTGGAAGTAAAGAGTATCACATACTTCAACAATATTAAATTGTTCTTCTTCAGTCCAAACAGTATCATTTCCAAGATCAATTTGAACGTCGTATTCAACTCCGTCAATTACCATAACTGTATCAAGAAGATTAGGAATAATCTCACTTATTACATCAACAGTATCAACACCAAGAGTGTCGTCCCAGCACGTAAATTCTTCTATTGCAACTTGAGGATCTAACCAAAAGTAGTCTGGATCCTCTTCCAATGGCTCATCCAATAATAGATCTGGACGAATAATCTCATCGTAATACATTAACTCTTCTCCTTCAGGAATTGTGTATGTAAAGGGAAGATTTTGGCTTGCTGTATAAAGTGTAAAAGACGAATCTGTTACAATTTCTCCATATGGATTTACTAGAATTACAGTATTTTGAGAGTCTTCATCTTCAGTATCCTCATATAATCTAACACAAGTGTAGAACTGTCCTAAATCTCCTTCTTCACTAAATAAGTCATCAAAATTTTCATCGTAAAAATCTCCTAGATTACTAAATGCTCCAGGAGCAATTGTTCCTCTTACAAGACCACCATTTTGTGAGGCACCAAACCAAGCATAAGTGTGCTCATTAGATTCTGTTACCTGACTAAAAGCACAATCAAAACCATCTCCACCATGAACTTCAACTGCGAATTGCTCACTTAAGAAGTAGTCGCCTGTTGGAATTAATAGTGTCCCGTTGTCTTGAGTTCCACCCATTACAGCAGGACCTGCACTATGAGCCATTCCATAAAATTGTGTTACGTTATAGTTGTGATTGCACTCAGTGTAGTTATACCCTCCATCTTCACTTTTATAGATTCCACCATCAGTAGTAACATACATTGTTCCTGAAGGTGCAACAACTATATCTTGAATATCTGCGTGAATCGCATTTGGTAGAAAAGGAAGGTCTACTGGGAGTGCAGCTAGCTCTGCTTGTTGATATGGTCCAGAACGCCAAAGAGATATACCTCCAACATATGCAAGATCAGGTTGCCCAATAGGAATACCAAGTGCTAGATCGTAAATTCCTTGAGGTCTTTCAAGTGGAGTTGAAGTTTCAATTCCACCAGGCCAGCATACTGACCAAGATCCATCTTGTGAAGCTGATCCAGAATAATAAAGGCCTTTGAACAAACTACCCGTTGTAGAATAAAGAGCGAATGCGTGATCAGGATCCGCATGAGAAATTGCTATTCTAGTTCTTCCAATTCCAGATTGAGGAAGCATACCATCGCTATTACCTGAAATTGCTTCTGCTTGATTAAACTCTGAACCAGTTATCCTAAATACACGACCATTTGTTGCTGCTAATAACATGTAAGAAGCGTTAGACGCTATCGCAATATCATATACTCCGCCTGTTGGGCCTCCTGAAAGACTTACTTCATTAAGTACACCATTTTCTAAATATCCATAGTCCCCTACAGATCCAAACCAAACAACATCATCATTTGCTGGATGAGCTGCTAATGCGTCATTTGCTGAATAATTGCTAGAACTAAACTCACCTGGATCTGTTCCATCAACCATTGTAAAAGTTTGGCCATCATCAGAAGAATACCAAATTCCTCTGCCCCTAAAACCTGAACTTCCTTCTCCAGCTCCCCAGTCAAATTCTGAACCAGTTCCTACATAAATATCACCATTTCCTGCAATAGCAATTGAACCGACCATTAAACTTGGGAAATTTGTTACTTGCACCCAAGTATCAGCTTCGTCCACAGATTTCCACAATCCACCTGAAACAGCGCCAGCATAAAGAATACTTTCATTATCTGGGTGAATTGCAAGAGCTCTTGTTCTGCCTCCAACATTATTTGGCCCCATTTCAGACCAAGCAAGTTCTGTTGATTTTGTCTGACGTGATGCTTGCTTATTAGCAAATTTCATTACTTCTTTTCGCAGTTCATCAAGACCTTGAGTATTGATTTCTCCAGTCTCAATATCGCCTAAAAGCATACGAGTAATCTCTGTTGCTCCATCAGCTTCTTTTGCTAATTCTTCTTGACTAACTCTAGGAGAATAGTCTGAAACATTAGTGTTTTCGGTACCTACACCAAATTGAGTATATGTTCCCAATAAAATTGCACTTGCCGCTAGGGCTCCAAATGATAAATACTTCGAAATCATACGATAGTTATTTTCTTCAATATTAAGACGTGAAAGATACGAAAATAGCGGTTTACTTCACGTGCTTTTCTGCGTGATATGATGACCTGACTAGCGGTCCACTTTCGACAAATAAAAAGCCTTTCGCTAAACCTATTTCTTCTAACTCTTTAAATACATCAGGATGAATAAATTCAGCAACTGGAAGGTGTTTAGGCGTAGGTTGAAGGTATTGACCTAAAGTTAGAACCTTAACATCTACACTTCTCAAATCATCCATTGCTTCTATAACTTCCTCTTTACTTTCACCTAACCCAAGCATAATTCCACTTTTTGTTCTCAATCCAGCCTTACCTAATCTTCTCAAAACTTCAAGAGACCTGTCATATTTTGCTTGAATTCTAACACTTTTAGTCAGACGTCTAACTGTTTCAAGATTATGAGACACTACTTCTGGGGCGACATCTATGATTTTTTGAAGATTTTCCCACTTTCCTCCAAAATCAGGAATTAATGTTTCCATTGTTGTACCAGGAGATTGCTTTCGAATAGCTCTAATTGTTTGTGCCCAAACCTCAGATCCACCATCCTTCAAATCGTCTCTATCTACAGATGTAATTACAGCGTGTTTAACACCCATTAGGGCAACCGATTTGGCCACTTTCGCTGGTTCAAAAAAATCTACTTCATCAGGCTTACCGGTGTTTACATTACAAAATCCACATGACCTAGTACAAATGTTTCCCAGTATCATAAAAGTTGCCGTTCCCTCTCCCCAACATTCGCCCATATTAGGGCAATGACCACTCTCACAAATTGTGTGGAGGTTGTGTTCAGACACAATACTTCTAACCTTTTTATACTCCTCACCAGTAGGCAACTTGACCCTCAACCATTTAGGCTTGGGAACTCTAGGTTTTGCAATCTTGGTAGCCGTTTCTTGCATTGAGCAAAGGTCGTCAAATTCTTCTATCTAACATCAGTCCAATTGGACCCCATTTCAATTTTTATATATAGCCCTGCAAAAATTCTATTTGATTCAACAAATTTGTTTGAAATAATCTCCATGTCGCTTAGATAAACGTCAAAATATGTTCCTACTTCCAAACTATTAGTAAACCCTCTTTCATTTCCATATTCAAAACTTAGACCAAACCCTCCATGAAGTCCTGGCACAACACTTAATTCGTCTAAACCATTTATCCAAGGTGCTCTGCTATAAATGTCATCATAATTATGTTCTTCAGGGTTGTATGGCTCAGTAATTATGTGGTCATAAGGCAAATCGGGATATCCGATTTCTAAATAAACTGGCTTCAAAAAACCTAAATTCAATCCATATCTGTATAAAAATCCTACCTGTACTGCTCCATGCCTTAGTTTGGGTGTAATCTCCTTTCGATTTTCAATCAAAAACCTTGAAGAAAACATGCTATTAAGCTTACCAAAATTATATGGGAGCACGTCTGGGTAATAAGGATTAAATGTCAATTCTTCCTTTATATGCTTTGTGTAGAATAGATCGAAAGCAAAAGAAGTTGAGGACTTTGCTGTTTTATATTTCCCGTATCTGAAGTTAATTCCGGCACCTTGGGTATGGGCGAAGACTGAATATCCTACTGTATGAGTGTATAGAATATCTAATCCAGGCTCACCATATACAGCGTCTTTGGAGGTTGTGATGCCATCGTTGGTTTGGGCTTTAAAAGAAAGTTGAAATAAAAATGTTAGAACAAACAACAAAAGTGTTTGGACTTGCATTATTTTTCTAACGCCTTTCATATTCCAAATTTACCCCATGCAAATCGATTTTTCTCCTAATTATTCAATTGAGTATTCAAACCCTCTGAGAACTCATTCTACACATTTAAAAAGTGGAAACACAATTATAACAGATGCTCCTATTGACAATCACGGGAAAGGTGAAGCTTTTTCTCCAACCGATTTACTTGCGAGTTCTCTTGTTTCATGTGTGATGACAATTATTGGTATTGCTGCTGAAAGA
>MDSY01152086.1_pt1 | contig 10293 bp, 8 predicted proteins | sample 811131 | NCBI WGS metagenome assembly MDSY01 (sample SAMN05326643, study PRJNA326480) | marine metagenome | isolation source: seawater | place: Atlantic Ocean: South West | collected 2010
CATCTTTATTAATAATAGTTACAACACTTAGTTACACACTTTATGGAGGACTAAGAGCTTCAATTTTTACAGATAAATTTCAGTTTATTATAATTTTAGTATTTTTAATTATAGCAATAAATCAGATTTTTAATATGGAAACTAATTCTTTTTCTATTGAGATGATTAAAGAAAAAGCAGGAACATTAGTTAGTGGAAAATATTTTTATGGTTACACCGCTGGCCTAACTTTTTTTATTGCTGTTTTTGCTACAAATTTATTTGACCAAGGTATTTGGCAAAGAGTTTATTCTGCAAAAAGCAACAAAGATCTAGTTGTAGGTTTTGCTTCTGCATTCTTTATAATATTACCTTTTCTTTTTATTCTAGGCTTTTTTGGAATAATCGCAGTAGCAACTGGAAATGCCAAAGATCCTAGTACAGTTTTCTTTTCATTAATCTTAAATCCTATGACAGGTTCTAACTCCATTTTGACAATATCAATACTGGTACTTGCTATTTCACTTGTCGTGAGCAGCATGGACACATTAATAAACGCTATATCTAGTCTTTTTATAATTAATGGAGGTAAATTTTTCAGACTAACTCCAAACGTCTTAAGAAAATTATCATATTTTTTAGTTATAATTTTATCAGCAATAGTTTTTGCTATAGCCTCAAAAGGATACAGCGTACTTTTTATGTTTCTTTTTGCTGACTTATTATGTTGTGCAGCCGCATTCACTGTTTTTTATGGAATGTTTAATAAAAATATTTCAAAAAAATTGAGTTTATATGCTGTAATATCTGGCTTAATATCAGGATTAGCACTTTTTCCAAATCAAACATTTGATAAAAGTCTATTGATTGGAAATCTTTTACCCGCAAGTTACTTTCCAGGATGGATATCCACAGCTCTTCTTTTCTGGTCCTTTGCTCTGGCTGTATTTGTACCGATGGTTGTAATTCTCTTATTTAATAAAAAAGATAAAATCTTTGAATTTAAACAAGTAAATAAAAAACTTACAAAAATTAGTTAGTAATTTTATTCTTTTCTCAACTCGTTGAGATAAATAAATACTGCTATCCAAACAAATATAAAACTTATTAATTTATGAACATCAAAAGTTTCTCCATATATTAAAGTTGCCAAAACAAATTGTGAAGTCGGAGTAGCAAAAAAAATCATACTTGCAGGTCCTATACCAACTAGCTGAAAACCCTTGGTATACAAATAGAGTGGAATTAAGGTCATAGGTCCTGCCCATAAAAGATAAAGAGAAAGTTTTATTTCATGAAATGAAAATATATTAAGATTTAACTTAACTAAATATAAAAAGGCTACAATAGCAAACGGAGTAAGTAGAAGAGTTTCAAAAAGAAGACCTATATCAGAGTCAACATTTATTTTTTTTCGGATTAAGCCATAAAGACTAAATGTAATAGCTACCGTTAAGCCTATCCAGGGTAAAACTTTATATTGGAGTATCAAATATAATATTGCGGAAAAAACAAGAACTACTGCAAGAATTTTATTTCTATTATAACTCTCTTTTAAAAAAATAATTCCAAAAAAAATGCTGAATATTGGAAAAATATAATATCCAAAACTTGCGTCAATAAGCTTATCTGCTGAAATAGAATATAGCCAAGTAAGCCAATTAATCATAACAAGCAATCCTGATATAAATAAAAGAATTATTTTATTTTTTTTTTTTAATATTTTAAAAAAAACATTCCATTTTGAATATATGGTAGTTGTTAAAATAAGTAGAGCAGCTGTCCAAATAGTTCTATGTATTACTAATTCAATTGGATTTGCAAAAGAAACAAACTTAAAATAAATAACTCCTATAATTCCCCACCACAATGAAGCAAATATAGTGTAGCTAAAACCTTTAAATAAAATTGTTTTCAAATTTTAAATATTTTCACCAACTACAGTCCAGCTGTAATTATGTCTATGTGATATTATTAGATTAGAAAATCCTGCATCAGTAAGTTCTTGTAAAATTTCTTCTTTTTTATAATATTTGGCATATTCAGGATTCAATTGATCAAAAATTACATCATTTCGTTTTGCCCATCCGAATTTATTAAAAACTTTCAGTAAATAGCCTTTTAATGGCAAATTAAGGAATTTACATAAAAAAATGTATGGCTGTAATAATAAATTTAAAAAGTTAGAAACTAGGTATAAAAATCTATCAGGTAAATATTTCGTTATTTTTGAAAAAAGTTTATAAAAAGAAATATACAAAAGGTTATTTTCATAACCATAAACCCAAATAATAATTTTTCCATTTTTTTTTAAATTGTTTCTAATATTAGCTAATACATCTGTTGGTTGTTTGATGTGGTGTATAACACCTAGTGAGAATATATAATCACACTCTTGTTGTGTTTTAAAATTTAATCCATCTGATTGAATAATTTTTAGATTTTCATTTTGTTGAAAATCTCGAGTAATTTTAGCAATGCCCACATCTGACGGCTCAACTGCAAAAATTTTTTTAGGTTTATATTTTAAAAAAGTTTTTACCACTCGGCCTGTACCCGCACCAATATCAGCTACGATTTTATCATTAATATCTTCTATTGAAAAAATATTATCAAATTGATCAATAAGAACATCATCCGAAGCCCAATAATCACTGTTGAGCTCGCCTTGTAATTTCCATTGGTTATTAAAATCTTTTATTGTTTTTTTTCTTATACCAAGAGTTTTATTCATGCTTATTTTAATTTATTTCTAATTCTTTAATAATTTTTTTAATAAAAGTGGAAAGAACTTTTCTATCATCTTCATTTAAGTAATTATCTTTTTTGTTAGCACTTTCCATCTCTTTTTTAATTTTTATTTTAAAGTTATATAAATTTTCTTTATTAATTAAAGAATTAATTTCAGCTCTATATTTTGTAATCTTATAACCAATGGTAACCTCAAATAAGATAAAACAAGTTATAGCAATTATTATTGTTTTATAAATAAATAATTTCATTGTTAGTATTTATACCAAGGTTAAGGCTGTTTAAAGCTATATTAATTAGCAGGATTTTTATATACAGAAGATATAGTTTTCCCATCTACTAAAACCTCGTATATTTTCTCTAGACCATTATCTAATAATTTTTCATTTTTAGATTTATTAGCGTCCCAGTAATATTTGTTGACAACAATAAAATCTGCATCTTCAATTTTATCAACTATTATGACACGTTTACGATCTTTTTCTTCTAAAAATTTTCTATTCAATTCTAAATCCATATTTCCAATACTTGAAATTTTATACTTATTGCTAGAGTTTTTATTTATAAAATTTAGATTTTGATTAATGCTAAGTCCCCAATAATCAAGATCAAATAAATTATCAAAATTATCTTTAAAAAAATAATTAAAATATAAATTTTGATTAGGGTGATTTTTGTACATCCAATTGATATTAATAATGAAGCTAATTAAAATTAAAATATACAACTTTTTATAAATTTTTTTAAAATACTTAATGTCAAAATAATTTAATCCATAAATAGCGATAATAATTATGTACGGATAAACAAAGTATAAATGCCTCCAACCTGAATATAGTGTTGAGTTGATAAGAATTATTAGCAATATTGGAAAAAACACAATACTAAAGAAAAATAGGTCACACATTTCCTTGTTTCCTCTCCACAAATCATTATATTTTTTTTGCTCTTTGATATTCATTAATCTAAAAAATATCCTTTTAATCATTAAAACAAAGCCAAAAGTAAATAAGATCAAATATAGGATAGGTGTTGTTGCGTAAATCCATACAATACTGTAGTGCCACGGAACATTTTGCGCTTTTATATAATCTCCTAAATATAAATTATATCCACCCCATTCAAAATTAGATAATCTTTCAAATATAAATAAAAAATTTGACAAAGGGTTCGACCATAAAAATGGATAAAATAAAATTATAGAACCTGGTATTAATATTAATAGACTTAAAAATATTTTGAGTGTTGTTTCCTTTTTTTTTTCATTTCTCAAATACTTAATTATCAAAAAAAACAAAAGCAGTAGTGCTAAAAAAACAGCTAATATTCTCATACCTGTTGCTAAACCTATAAATATTGATGCTAATATTGAATCTATGTAAGTTAAATTTTGCAGTGTTCTAACTGAATAATAACTTGCAATTATAAATAACGATAAAAAAATTATATCTTTGTTGTTATAAAAAGCATTTGCAAATATTCTTGGCGAAATAATCAGAAACAGAGTTCCTAAAAGTGCTAGATTTGTTGATCTAAATCTATTTTTTAAAAGTAAAAAAAAAAATATTGTACCTATAAAAAAATATATGAAATTCAATAAGTGTCTTAATAAAAAAGAAGATCTTGGATCGTTAGTTTCAAGTACATATTCTAATAGTGCAGCTGGAACATCAAAAACGTATCCTATTCCTTTTTCAGGAAATTCATTAATATCTGGAAATGAATTTAATGATGATTTATAATCATAATTAAATATTTCAAATAGATATTTTAGTCCAACAAATCCATTTATTCTTGTGTTATCTTCATCTATCGAAATTCCGTAGTCTTTATAAATATTAAATCCAACTATAAAAAATAATAAAAAAAATACATAGGTAATATAATTATTGTTAAATTTAGAAAAAGAAAACATTTTTAATGTCGAATTAATATTTATTTTTTTATTATACAGTTTTCTATGTAAAGTTCATCTATACCTGAAAGATAAAAATTTTTTATTGCATCTTCTATAGAGCAGACAATTGGTTCTCCCTGAACATTAAAACTTGTGTTCAGAACCAGCGGGATACCTGTAATCTTATAAAATTCCCTTATCAAACTATAAAATTTAAAATTAGCTTTCTTGTTTACAGTTTGTAATCTACCACTACCGTCCACGTGTGTTACAGAAGGAATTAATGATCTTTTATTTTTTTTAATCATTAGTGCTTTTTCCATAAAAAAACTAGTTTCCTCTAGTTCAAAAAAATCTTTAGTATTTTCCTCCAATATAGCAGGCGCAAATGGCCTAAAGTTCTCTCTAAATTTAATTTTTTTATTTATTTTGTCTTTCATTTTGAAGTCACGAGGATCAGCTAATATAGATCGATTTCCTAATGCTCTATCTCCAAATTCTAAAGCACCCTGAAACCAAGCAATAATTTTTTTTTGTGAAATTGCTTTAGCAGACTCATAAAAAATATTTTTACTAACTTTATATTTTATCCCTAGTTGATTAAGTTTGTTAACAACATTGCTATTAGTAAAAGAAGGACCAAGATAATTATTTACCATTGTATGTCTTTTTTTATTTTTTAGAACAATATTACTAATATAATGAGCAGCACCAGTAGAAGCACCACTGTCATCTGGGACAGAAGGCACATAAAGTTTTTCAAATTTTGTATTAGATAGAACCTTACCGTTAGCAACACAATTAAGTGCGCAACCTCCAGAAATTACTAAATTTTGAGAATTATTTTTTTTATATAAGAGATTAATTAAATGCATGTAAATTTCTTCAAAAACTTTTTGTGCCGCGAAAGCAATGTCATAAAAATTTTTTGTTAATTTATCGGGATTGGTATTAGGTTTAATTCCTAAATAATTATTCATGGCCTGATTATAAAATCTAGGCCTATGAAACATGTAATGATTAAAATATTTGAGGTTTAAGCTAAAACCCTCTGACTCTAAATAAACCAAGTTTTTTATTAGTTTGTAATATTTTGAATTTTGTCCGTAAGCACTAGCACCCATAAGTTTCCACTCTTCACTTTGAGGTTTAAATCCACAAAACTCTGTAAATGTAGAGAAGAATGATCCTAATGAGTGAGGAAAATTTTGGGATAAAATCTTTTTTAATTTACTTCCATTGGCTGAATAAAACCCCATACATTCATTTTCCCCAAATCCATCCAAAGTTAAAATTGATGCATTCTTAAATGGTGATAAAAAATAATTTGACGCATGAGAAAGATGGTGATTTACAAAATAAATATCAATTTTTTTATTTTTTTTTAAAATTAATTTTTGTTGGAAGTAGTCTTTACTTAAATTTTCAGAACCTAGTTCTTTAATAATATAATTTAAGTTAGAATGAAGCATAGAAGGGAAGTAGCCAGAATGTTGTGACATACTAGGGTTAAAATGCTCTAGATTTATTGCCGGATTCCAGGAGATTGCAATAGCTGACAAATCTTCATATTTTAATTTTGCTTGCTTTAGACAAAAGTTAATAGCTTTTAAGGGAAATTTTCTTGTTCTTTTTTCTCTACTTAATCTTTCTTCCTCAACCGCAGAAACTAATTTATTGTTTATAATTAGAGACGCCGAAGTGTTAAAACCCACTGTGTTAAGACCTAAGACAGTTTTTTTCATAATTTATTTTTTTAAATTCTTAAGAAATTTTATATATTTTTCAACTCCCTGATTTAAATTATATTTAGGACTATAATTAATTAATTTTTTTGCTTTATTGATTGATAGTGTACCTCTTACAGGTCTAAAAGAGTCTCTATTGCTTACTTTATATTTCAGACTAGTAAAATGCTTTTTTAAAATCATTACAAAATTATAAAGTGTTTCACCTTTTCCACATGTAATATTAAATATTTGATTTAATCCATTTTTATTTATTGCAGCTTTTATACAACCTTGAACTAAATCATCTACATATGTAAAATCTAGTTTATCGTTTTTACCTTGAATATTAATTTTTTCTTTTTTAAATGCTTTGTTAATAAATATTTGAGTGACTCTATTATTCATATCTGTTGGACCATAAACAGCAGAAGGTCTTACTATTGTATATGGAATTTTAAAAAAACCGCACAGTCCCTTTGTAATTATTTCACCGGTAAGTTTCATTGTACCGTAAATCTCTTTAGGTGAGAGCACATCATTTTCATAAGCTTTATTTCCTTTAAAATCTCCATAAACCATACTCGAAGAAAAATAGACAAATCTTTTTAAATCATATTTTTTATTATTATTTTTATAAAAATTTATAGTCTCTAAAATATTAGTGGTCGTATCAGCAGAACCTTCTTTAGCTTCTTTTGCATTTAAATTGTCTATTTTAGCCAGAGGCACAGCCGCAGTATGAAAGATATATTGAGGCTTGTATTTTTTTATTATTTTATAAGTTAATCTAAAATCTTTTGCATCACCTCTTTCAACAACTATTTTTTTAAAATTTTCAAATCTTAGTTTTCTAAAATCCGTAAAGTTGTCTTTTACTGGATTAACGTATCCTGTAAACGTGTCTAAAATAATACATTTAGTTACAATTTTTTGTAAAATTAATTGTTTTACTATATTCGATCCAATAAAACCCAAACCACCTGTGACTAATGCTGTTTTCATTTATTAATTAGATTATACCAATCATTGATTTTATTTAAAATAAAACTGAGATTCTTTTGAGATAAATCAGGATAAATTGGAAGTGTTAAAATCTGTTGTGATAATTCTTCAGTAAATTTTAGTTTTTTAGAATATTTTTTTAGATATGCCTGTTTGTGTAACGGTGGATCAAAGTGCACTGAAGCATCAACACCTTTCTTTTTAAGGAAATATAGTAAGGAGTTCCTTTTGTTTTTTTTTACCAAAACAGAGTACATTTGATATGAATGAGTGTAATTTTTTTTAACTTCCTGAACTTCAAAAAAATTAGGCATTTTAGAAAAAAAATTATTATATTTTTTAGCGATACTTCTTCTCATTGAATTAAATTTGTTTAATTTTTTTAATTGAGAATTACCTAAAGCTGCTAAGTGATTTGGCAACCTAAAATTGTGTCCTGGAAGGTCTGCCACTCTGTGCCAAAAGAATTTTTTTCGGTCTTTATTTATTCCATGAGCAATTAATTTTTTTATTTCTAGATAATATTTTTTATTGTTAGTTGTTAACATCCCTCCTTCTGTTGTTGTGATATTTTTAGTGGGGAAGAACGAAAAGCAACCAATACCAAATGATCCTACTTGTTTCCCATCACAAGTTGCACCTAAGGTTTCGGCACTATCTTCAATTAATGTTATGTTATTTTTTTTTACAACTTTAACAATCTCTTTCATGTTGCAGGGAAGCCCAGAATAATGAACAGCAATAACAGCAATTGTTTTTTTATTAATTTTTTTTTCTATTTCTTTGCTATCAATGTTTCTAGAATTTAATTCAACATCTACAAAAACAGGTTTATTTCCCGTATTGATAACTGCATTGGCAGTCGACACCCAAGTCCAGGACGGAATTATAACTTCTCCCTTTTTTTTGATAACTTTTAATGCACACTCAAGAGCACTAGTGCAAGAGTTCATCGAAATTGCATATTTTGTTCCAATAAATTTCGCAAAATTTTTTTCAAAAATTAAATTATTTTTCCCATGCGTAAGCCATCCAGTTTTAAGTGAATTTTCTATCGCTTTAAAATCATTTTTATCTAACGATGATTTAAATAATGGAATTCTTGTCATTAAAAGATTATTAAAATTTTATAAAAAAGAATATATATATATATAAATAAGAATTATGCCACCAAAAAAAATAGATATTGTAATACCAGCCCATAACGAAGACCTAAATTTAAAATATTTATTACCTAAAATTGTAAAAATAATTAAGTCTAATAAATTCTACAAATTTCGATTGGTTTTAATTGATGACAAATCGGAAGATAAAACTCTAAATGTCATTACAAATTTTAAAAAAAAAAATTCTTTTATTCGAATAATTATAAATAACAAGAAAAGTGGTCAGACAGTTTGTTATAAAAAATATCTTCTAAATTTTACTTCTGATTATTTTATTCGTATTGATGCTGACAACCAAGACAATCCTAAATATTTAAAAAAAATGATTGGCTTAATAAAAAATAATTTTGATGTAATTTTAGCAAAAAGAACTATCAGGAAACATTCTTTATACATGATAGTTTTAACTTTTTTATATGACAAATTAATTTATTTTTTGATTAAAGAGAAATTAGAAACCTACTCTTCCAGTCTTGGATGTTTTAAAAGATCATTTCTTTCTTTTACTAAACTGAAGTACAATGATCACAGATATTTTCCACTAATAGCTATAAATAAAGGTGCAAGAAACATAAAAATATTCCAAACCATTCATCAAAAAAGAAAATTTGGCGAGTCTAAATATAAAATTATTAATAAGATTTTCTTTGCTGTTCCAGAATTTTTATTTTTCTATTTCAGAATGAAAAGAGGAGATTTTAATTAAGATGTGTGGGTTTGTTGGATTTACCTCTTCTGAAGATATTGAAAAAAATATTAATATTCTAAAAGAAATGAATGTTAAACTTACACATAGAGGTCCAGATGGAGAAGGGTATTACAATGATGGAAATATTTTTTTAGGTCACAAGAGACTTTCAATAATAGATTTAAATAAAAGGAGCAATCAACCTTTTTCAGATAATGAAGAAAAACACATAATCGTTTATAATGGTGAGATTTATAACTACATTGAATTAAAAAAAGAACTAGAAAAAGAAAAATATATTTTTTCCACAACATCAGACACCGAGGTTTTATTAAAAGCATACATACATTGGGGACCTAATTTTTTAAAAAAGATTAAAGGTATGTTTTCTTTTGTAATTTATGACTTAGAAAAAAAATTATTATTCTGTGCGCGAGATCATTTCGGTCAAAAACCTTTTTTTTATTATTTTAAAAATAAACAATTTATTTTTTCTAGTGAACTGAGATCAATATTAAAACATCCTTCTATAGAAAAAAAAATTTGCAAAAAATCAATATCAAATTATTTACACTATGACTCTTTTGTTGGAGATAGTACACCAATTGAAAATTGCTTTAAATTGCTCCCCTCAGAATATTTAATATTTGATATTAAAAGAAATTTTATAAAAAAAGATAATTATTGGAAACTTGATATAAAAAAGAAGAAAAACCTAGAAAAAAACTCAGAAGAATTGTTTTTGAATAAATTAACAAAATCTGTAAATGTACATTTACGAAGTGATGTACCTGTGGCTTTATATTTAAGTGGTGGACTTGATTCCAGCACTCTTGCGGTGATGGCGAACAAAGAGTCAAATTCTAATATTAACGCTTTTAATTTAAAATTTACTGAAAGTTCTTTTAACGAAAACATAGAAGCAGCTAGTACTGCAAACAAATTAAATATTAAACTTCATACTTTTGAAATCAAAGATATAGATTACATATCACAAATTCAAAAATCTGTTGATGACCTAGATGAGCCATTAGGAGACCTTGGTTACATGGCAATATATTTGATTTCTAAATTTGTTTC
>MDSY01058750.1_pt1 | contig 10291 bp, 8 predicted proteins | sample 811131 | NCBI WGS metagenome assembly MDSY01 (sample SAMN05326643, study PRJNA326480) | marine metagenome | isolation source: seawater | place: Atlantic Ocean: South West | collected 2010
CTCATTCAGGCTGATTCCGGTATTTATGTCGATGGCACATATGGCCGTGGTGGTCACTGCCGTTCCATGCTTGCCAGGTTAGCCCCAGATGCCAAAATGATTGGCTTAGATCGTGACCCTGAAGCGGTTGCGGCAGCCCAAATGTTAGCGCAAGCAGATCCTCGCTTCAGTATTTTCCACGCACGCTTTTCTCAGTTGGCGGACGTGCTTGAGCAAGCCGGTATAGTGGGCGGAGCCCAAGGCATTCTGTTAGATATTGGTGTTTCGTCGCCTCAAATAGACGATGCCAGTCGCGGTTTTAGTTTTAAATCCGATGGGCCACTAGACATGCGCATGGACCCCACTCAGGGTCTGAGCGCAGCGGAATGGCTAAACACTTCAGTTGAAGAGGATATTGCCAAAGTGCTCTTCGTGCACGGAGAGGAGCGTAATTCTCGCCGCATAGCCAAAAATATTGTCGCGGCCCGCCCGCTAAGCACCACTTTGCAACTGGCGGATATAGTTGAAGCCTGTGTGCCACGCAATCGCAACAATATGAGCAAGCACCCTGCGACTAAAACATTTCAAGCTATTCGCATTTTTATAAATGCGGAGGACCAAGAGCTTCGCGCAGGCCTTGAGCATGCTTTTGCAGCCTTAGCCATTGGCGGGCGGTTAGCGGTGATCTCCTTTCATTCGTTGGAAGACCGGCAAGTTAAGCATGTGTTCAGAGGTTTAAGTCGTCCGCCGAGTATGCCGCGGCGATTGCCAGTACGGCACAGCGATCAGGGCATTAGCGCGCGACTGATTGGCAAAAGTATTAAAGCGCAATCTGATGAGCTGGCGACCAATCCGCGAGCGCGTAGCGCAACCCTACGGGTTATAGAGAGGATTTGTTAGATGGCGCTGCGCGAGGTCAAAACCTTGAAGCCTAAACAGCTTGCCAAGAAAAGCTTATTCAAAGCGACGGCTGTACTTAAGCAGCAAAAACCCGTCCCAGCGCAATGGGTTGCCGGCATGGTTATTTTATTGGCTGGCATCCTTTATAGTGGTCTGCAGTTAGTTGAATCTGCAGACGAAATGCGCTTTTTGTACCGTTCTATGGACGAGTTACAAACAAATCAGAATGTTCTGATGGCTAATTACAGTAGGCTCTTATTGGAGCGCAGTACGTTAGCGAGTATGCAAACCGTTGAGGTTGTGGCGACTACCGAACTGCAGATGTTTTTCCCGAAAGATATTGTACAGGTGAATAATTGAAGCCCTGGCGACACTATCTAGTGTTGTGCGCCTTTTTGTTGGTGGGCGTTGGCTTGTCCGTGAGAGTGTTATATCTAGGCGTTACCGAGCGCGAGTTCTTGCAACAAGAAGGGGATGAGCGCTCCGTACATAAAGAGGTTATCCCCGGCATGCGCGGGATGATTTACGACAGAAACGGTGAACCCTTAGCGGTAAGTACCCCAGTTTTTGCTGTGACTACAAACCCCCGGCTCGCCAAGTTCAAGGAGTTGGAATTACAGCAAATCGCTGATGCGTTGGGGTTGAGCAAAGAAGCTCTGCGCAAAAAAGTTGAAGACAATAAAGACAAAGGATTTCTTTACCTGAAACGGCGTCTGAGCTGGGTTAAGAGTAATGCCCTCAAACAGCTTGATATCAGCCACCTTACCTTAGAGCCGGAATACCAGCGTTACTACCCCGCCGGAGAAATTGCATCTCATGTGGTCGGCATTACTGATTTAGACGGCAAGGGTATTGAAGGGCTTGAATCTAATTTTGAAACAAGTTTGCGTGGCCACGCTGGGGCAAAAACCGTATTAAGAGATCGCAAGAAAAATTCAATCCGTGATTTGGATTACCTAAGCTCACCTAGATATGGTGAGGACCTAAATCTAACGATAGATTTACGCCTACAATTTATCGCTTATCGCGAATTGAAGGCAGCCGTGAATAGTCACCAAGCAGTAAGTGGCTCCCTAATCATGCTGGATGCGAAAACTGGCGAAATCTTAGCAATGGTTAATCAACCTTCGTTTAATCCCAATAGTGGCGACAAGCAGCAAAATACAATGCGTAATCGCGCAGTAGTGGACGCCTATGAGCCGGGATCCACCATTAAACCGTTTACCGCTCTTGCGGCATTAGAAAGCGGCCGCTATACGCCAGAAACGATAATTGATACTGCTCCTGGATATTTTAAGGTGGGTAACAAACTGATTGAGGACCCGATAAATAGAAAAAGTCTATCATTGGGTCAGTCTATACAGAAGTCGAGTCAGGTTGCATTTGCTAAGCTTGCGTTAGATTTGGAACAAGATGCCATATTCGATGTGTTAGCGCGTGCGGGCTTGGGGAACTATGTCGGTGTTGAGTTGCCAGGCGAAGCCTATGGGAAATTGTCTAATGCGCAGCTCAAGTATCCGGTTGTCCGCGCAACTCTGGCTTACGGATATGGGCTAAGTGTCTCGCCAATTCAACTTGCGCAAGCCTATCTAACGATAGCCAGCCATGGCTTGCGGCTTCCTATCAGTATTGTCAAAAGTGATGTGCCAGACACTGGTGAAAGAGTGTTTGAAGTGCAAGCGACGAAAGACGTTTTAACAATGATGGAACTTGTGACTGCTCGCGAAGGAACCGCGGCTAAGGCCGCCGTGTCTGGTTATCGCGTGGCAGGTAAAACCGGTACGGCCCGAATGATTGGTGCTAATGGCTACGACGATGAGCGGCATATATCTTGGTTTGCTGGCGTGGCTCCTGTATCTGATCCAAAAGTGGTCATGATAATTGTAATTAACGAAGCCAAGGCCGGTCGCTCTGGCGGCGGTAAGGTTGCAGCGCCAGTATTTGCCAGAGTAGCTGAGCGCAGCTTGCGTTTGCTTGGCGTAAGCCCAGACAAAGTGGATGTTGATTTAGCACGCGCCCCGACAGAAGCGTCCACTCCCATTGGATTTGGGGGGCGAGGATGACCATGATTATAGAGGCTGTTGTACAAGATTTAGTTAACGATTCCGCTTCCATGGAGCATCGCGGCGGTTTTGGTCTTTGTGAAAATTCTGCCATGGTGTTAACTGACGATATATTCATTGCAAGTGCCGCGGATCCATCTCAGCGGGAAAAGCACATTGAGCAAGCTTTAGCCGCTGGCGCTGCTGCAGTTATATACGATCGAGACGGAACGCCACCTATTGAGCGCGGCGTTCCTATGTTGGGTGTTGCAGATTTGGCCATTCGTAAAAGCGCGCTTGCCGTTAAATTCTTTGCGTCGCCCAGTGCTAACGTTGAGTGTGTTGGCATCACGGGCACAAATGGTAAGACATCAATTGGTTTCCACGTGGCCAATTTTAGCGATTCGCTGGGTGTGCCTTGTGGGTATTGCGGCACTTTAGGCTGGGGGCGTGTGACGCAATTGGCTGAAGCTGCGTTAACTACGCCCAACGCTGTCGAGATGCAGCGACGAATTGCTAGTCTTCGCCAAAACAATGTTACCCGCTTGGCGTTAGAAGTGAGCTCTCATGCGCTGGCTCAGGGCCGCATCGATGATGTGCAGATGGACGTGGCAGTGTTTTCCAACCTTACTCGCGACCACTTAGATTTTCATAAAACAATGGATGACTACGGTCACGCCAAAGCGCGGCTCTTTACTCATTGGCCTCTTAAGCTTGCCGTTATAAATAGTGACGATGCCTTTGGTCGGAGCTTGGCTGTGACCAATCGCGCTCAAGAGGTGATTAGTTATGGTAAAGGCGGTGATGTGAGTTGGCGTGCTTTTTCTGTGAGCAAAGGTATGGATGTGAAGTTTGCTACCCCTTGGGGCAAGGTAAGTTGCGTGTTACCGGTTGCGGCAGATTTTGCCGTTGCCAACATAGCTGCCTCGTTAGCTGTGATGATGGGTATGGGGCATAAATTACCCGATGTCTGCAATGCACTGCAAAACATGCGCGTAGTTCCTGGGCGTATGCAGGTGTTAAATAGCGGCTCAAACAGCCCCAAAGTTGTGGTCGACTATGCGCATACTCCTGACGCAGTGCACAAAGTGCTGGCTGCCATAAGACCCCAGTGTCGCGGCAATGTTATCTGTGTGGTGGGTTGTGGAGGTGATCGAGATCGGGGCAAGCGGCCTGAGATGGCGAAGCTTGCCTTTGCGGGTAGCAACACAGTGTGGCTGACATCTGATAATCCGCGTAGTGAAGATCCTGAGAGCATTATCCAAGACATGTTAGCGGGCGTTCCAAAGGATGCGTCCTGCCAAGTGCATACGCAAGTCGATAGGGCAAAGTGCATTCAGGCGGCTATCGAATCAGCTGGACCTGATGACGTGGTTTTAATTGCGGGAAAAGGGCATGAGAACACCCAAGAAATACTAGGCCAGCACAATCGCTTTAGCGACGTTGACTATGCTGAGGATTTATTAAGGAGTATGCGTTAATGCTGCTGTGGTTAACCGATTATCTATCTGCGTATGTTGGCGGGTTCGTAGTCTTCCAGTATCTGACTCTTCGTACTATGGTCAGCGTGATGACAGCCTTGGCAACGTCGTTGCTGATTGGGCCTTGGATGATCGCAAGGCTCAGTAAGGCGCAGATTAGACAAGTGGTAAGAGATGATGGGCCCGCGTCGCATTTTAGTAAAGCGGGGACGCCTACGATGGGTGGGGCATTGATCTTGGTCATCATCATTATCACCACACTGCTTTGGGGAGACCTAACAAACCGTTATATATGGTTGGTGTTGGGTGTGACCATTACATTCGGCGCTGTCGGTTGGATAGATGACTATCTAAAGATTTCGAAGAAAAACAGTGCAGGCTTGTCGAGCAGGCTAAAGTACTTTTGGCAGTCATTATTCGGTTTGGCTGCTGCAGTCTATTTGTACCAGTCGGCGGAATTGCCGGCGCAAACCATGCTTTACGTACCGTTCTTCAAAAGTGTGGCTATTCCTCTAGGGGTCGGTTTTGTCGCTTTAAGTTATTTGATGATTGTGGGCATGAGTAATGCGGTAAACCTAACGGATGGTTTAGACGGCTTAGCAATTTTACCCTCCGTGATGGTGGGTGCTGCCCTGGGTTTGATTGCCTATTTGGCGGGGAATACAGAATTTTCAAATTACCTGCAAATCCCCTATATCCCTGGCGCTGGAGAATTAGCGATTTTTTGCGGGGCATTGATCGGCGCAGGTTTGGGTTTCCTTTGGTTCAATACTTATCCAGCGCAAATTTTTATGGGCGATGTGGGCGCTTTGGCCCTGGGTGCGGCACTTGGCTTGGTTGCAATTATCGTGCGCCACGAAATAGTGTTGCTCATTATGGGCGGGCTATTTGTGTTAGAGACTGCCAGTGTCATTATTCAGGTAATTTCCTTTCGTCTTACTGGGCGACGAATTTTCCGCATGGCGCCTATTCATCATCATTTCGAATTAAAGGGTTGGCCTGAACCAAAAATTATTGTGCGGTTTTGGATCATAACTTTAGTGTTAGTGATTATTGGCCTTTCCACTTTGAAGTTGAGATAGCTGTAATCGGCATGACGGCGCGTAACGTAATACTAGGTTTCGGTATAACTGGCCAGTCAGTGGCCAGATACCTGCTTTCGCGCGGGGAAACTTCAGTGGTGTTAGATACGCGCCCGGAAAGAACCGTTAATACCGAATTCGCTGGCCTCGAAATTCATTGGCAGTGTGCCTCATGGCCAGAGCAAGTTTTATCGCGGACAGAGACGGTGATTGTTAGCCCAGGCCTGCCTCTGAATACCTGTTTGCTAGAACAAGCCCGATCTGCTGGGCTGTCTATTATGAGCGATATAGATTTATTTTTTGAGAATAATAGTGCGCCAGTGATTGGCGTCACCGGCACCAATGGTAAAAGTACCGTTGTCTCTTTAGTGGGTCATATTCTTAGTAGGGCGAACTTTCGCTGCGCTATTGGCGGTAATCTTGGTGAGGCTGCTCTCGATCTACTTGATGATGAGATGGACTTTTTTGTTTTGGAACTTTCTAGTTTTCAACTTGAGCACAGTAAAAATTTGCCCTTGGCACGCTCGGTTATTCTCAATATTAATGAAGATCACTTGGATCACCACGGTTCTTGGGATAACTACGTGTCGGCCAAACAAAAAATATTAGCTGATGCGCAGAGTTGGATATATAGTCGCGAGGACGAAAGTACGCGAGGTGCTGATTTAGCCGGTGTCGCGAGTTTTGGGTTTGATCAGCCAAGCGCCCAAGGAGCTTGGGGGTTGGCGATACTCAACCAACAAGAATGGATTTTGCGTGGTGAATTGCCCGTTTGCTCTACTGACAGCTTGCCCCTAGAGGGACGTCATAACTTGCTTAATTGTATGGCCGCCATGGCACTGGTTGAGCCTTGGGTAGAGCCAGTTGCTGCAGCGAACTATATGCGAGATTTTGAAGGCCTTGCCCACAGATTTGAAGCGGTAGCTGCACTAGCTGGCGTGGTCTTTGTGAATGATTCGAAGGCGACTAATGTTGGATCAACAGTGGCGGCGCTAAATGGGTTAGAGCTAAAGGGCAATGTAATTTTGATAGCTGGCGGAGACACGAAGGGCGCAGATTTGAGTCCTTTGGCTGAATATCTAGTAGGCCGGGTTAAACGGATAGTTACATTAGGAAAAGATGCCCCGAGAGTTGCAGCGGTAGCTGATCAGTGCGGTATTCCTCACGTTCTTGCAGCTACCATGGAAGATGCGGTTGCGGCGGCTGCAAACGCTGCAGCTCCTGGCGATTTAGTGCTTTTATCCCCCGCGTGCGCAAGCTTAGATATGTTTGATAATTTTCAGGAGCGTGGAGATGTTTTTGCCAGCGCTGTCCGGAGTTTGACCGGTGCAGATTTTGCGGCGGTGCAATCCTGATGTTTGCAACTATGCGCAATCTGCCTGTAGGCCGTGATGCTATGGAATTACTTATTCCTTGGTTTTTGTTACTGGTCTTTGGCAGCATCATGGTGGCTTCAGCGGCAGTAGCGCTCAATGGCAACTATCTATCTAAACACCTTATTTTTCTGGTGCTAGCGTTGGCTCTATTTCTAGCCACTGCATTGGTACCAATTTCTATTTGGTCGCGTTTTTACTTGTTGGGTTGGGTGGTGGCTGTAATCATTGCCGTGCTTGTATTGATACCGGGTATTGGTCGTGAAGTGAATGGCGCCTCGCGCTGGTTGCCGATAGCAGGTTTTACAATCCAAGCATCTGAAGTGGCTAAGTTTGGTTTGGTGCTATATTTGGCTGGTTACATACAGCGATATTCCGATTCTGTGGTTGAGTCGCCGTTGCAGTTTCTAATTCCCTTAATGATGACTACATTTGTGGCTGGCTTGTTGATAGTAGAACCTGACCTGGGTTCTGCGGTGGTAATTATGGCGGCGGTGTGTTCGCTGTTTTTCTTGGCCGGCACTAAGCTGCGTTACGTTTTTTTGCTACTGCTTGTCGCCAGTCTTTTGCTAGCGCTGCTAATCTGGATGGAACCCTATCGAATGCGCAGACTGAATTCGTTCACAGACCCTTGGGCGATGCCTTTTGATAGCGGCTATCAGTTGGTTCAAGCGTTAATTGCCTTCGGTCGCGGTGAACTATTTGGTTTGGGGTTAGGTGAAGGTATACAAAAACTTTACTATTTGCCTGAAGCTCATAACGACTTCATATTCGCAGTCATTGCCGAAGAACTGGGTGGTTTAGGTGCGATCGTTCTAGTAGTCGTGTTTAGCTTTTTAGTTTTGAAAATTTTTTCTGTTGCACGACGGTGCGTTGACGGCGGCCACTTGTTTGCCGGTTACGCATGTTATTTCGTAGGACTGATTTTTGCTTTTCAATTGCTCATTAATTTGGGTGTCAATACAGGTGTTCTGCCCACTAAAGGCCTCACCCTTCCCTTTATAAGTTATGGCGGCAGCAGCTTAATGGTTTCATGCGCCCTATTTGGTCTGGTTTTTCGCAGTTCGTTGTTGGAGGGTAAGGCCCGTGTCTGAATCCAACGATTATAAAGTGCCAGAAATGGGGCGTATTCGCTGCATTCATTTTGTTGGTATCGGTGGCGCAGGCATGTGCGGTATCGCAGAGGTTTTAATTAATCAGGGTTACCAAGTTACTGGGTCTGATATTCGCGGATCCGCCATTACCAATCGGTTGCAGCAAAAAGGCGCAACAATTCATATTGGCCACAGTCCTCAGTGGGTAGAGGGTGCAGATGTCGTGGTAGTGTCTTCCGCTATAGACGCAACCAATCCAGAAGTGGTAGCGGCTCAAGAGTCGCGAGTGCCTATAGTGCCTCGAGCAGAAATGCTCGGCGAGCTGATGCGTTACCGGCACGGTATCGCTGTCGCGGGAACGCACGGCAAAACTACAACAACTAGTTTGATTACAGAGATTTTTCGTTGCGCAGATTTGTCGCCAACGTTTGTCATTGGGGGATTGCTAAACAGTGCGGGTACGAATGCCGAGTTAGGTCTGGGCCGTTACCTGATCGCTGAGGCCGACGAGAGTGACGCTTCCTTCTTGCGCCTGCAACCCATGACCGCAGTGATCACTAATATTGACCAAGATCACATGGGAACCTATGACCATGACTTTGAAAAGTTGAAATCGTCTTTTGTTGAATTTGCGCACCGCCTACCTTTTTACGGCAGTGTTGTTTTGTGCATTGATGATGCGGAAGCAAGGAACCTAAGTGCGTCATTGTCTAGACCTGTATTGACCTACGGCTGCGCAGAAGACGCGCAATTTCGTGCGACCAATATTCAAGCCAATGGACAGCATTGGACATTTTCTGTGGAGCGACCAGGCTGGGGCAAAAACCTAGATGTGCGTCTATCCATTCCAGGGCAACATAACGTAATGAATGCGTTAGCCGCAATTGCTGTCGCATCCGAAGAAAGGATTAATGACGACGCCATTTTAGCAGGCCTAGACGGTTTCGCTGGAGTGGATCGGCGCTTTCAAGTCAGCGGCGACATTACTCTAGGTGGCGCACAGGTCACGCTGGTGGATGACTATGGCCACCACCCAACCGAGGTTGAGGCCGTCATTAAGACCGCTCGACGTGTTTGGCCTGAAGAAAAAATAACCATGGTTTATCAGCCTCACAGATACTCGCGTACCAGAGATCTATTTGATGATTTTGTGCGCGTGCTATCGGAAGTCGATACGTTGATATTGCTCGAAGTGTATTCCGCCGGCGAGGCTCCTATTCCGGGCGCTGACAGCAAAGCGCTGGCCCAAGCCATACGACAACGTGGGCAAGTCAGCCCAGTTTATGCACAAGACCCTAATGAAGCCTTGGCGCTGCTGCCTTCATTAATAAAACACGGCGAAGTACTTTTGATACAGGGTGCGGGTAACGTCAACGTGATATCTAACAGTTTACGGGATGCCCATGCTTAGAAAAGTCCTGAAAACCTTTGGCACGCTGCTGGTACTTGCTGTCAGTTGGCAGCTTTGGGTCATATTAGATAAACCCATTGATACCTTCGTTGTCGAAGGCGATATGACACCGGCGGAGCGTGAACGAATTCAGGATACGCTCAGTGATGTAGGTGTTGTGGGTATTTTGAGTACCGATCTCGCTGAATTTGAGCGCACGTTGGAATCTATGGGTTGGGCACGGGGCGTAGATATTCGCCGCAAGTGGCCAAATAAGTTAGTCGTTAATATCCGCAAGGAAAGTCCGGTAGCAAAATGGGGTATGGACGCCTACATCGCTGCAGATGGTGGTCTGTTGCAGCTGCCGGATCAATATCCGAATTTGCCTACCCTGCGTTCATCGGTAAGTAATCCACAACAGAGTATGGAAGTTTATCGGCTGTTACAGCAATTTGCTTCAAGGCAGGCTCTTCGTATTATGGATTTATCTGAATCTGCCGAAGGTGAGTGGATTGTTGAGTTTGCTAACGGATTGGCCCTACATTTGGGTAGCCGCGAAATTAATGCGCGCATGAATAGGTTTCTTCGCGCTTATGACAACGTATTGCGCGAAAAGGCTGCAATAATAGATTACGTAGATGCACGCTATCCGAGCGGCATTGCTGTAAAATTTATACAAGAACAAAACGACCCAGTGGCAGGTTCCGCAAGCTCAAGCGTTAACGAATTTGCCCTGAATATAAATCAAAGCTCTTTATCTGGAATTTAGCTATGGCGACTGAATTACAAATGAACAAAATTGTTGCACTAGATATAGGCACAAATAAGGTCGCGGCGATCATTGCAAATGTCAATGAACGCGAAGAACTTGAAATTATCGGTATTGGCACGCACCAATCTCGAGGATTGAAAAAGGGTGTTGTGGTCAATATTGACTCCACCGTGCAATC
>MDSY01017818.1_pt1 | contig 10290 bp, 7 predicted proteins | sample 811131 | NCBI WGS metagenome assembly MDSY01 (sample SAMN05326643, study PRJNA326480) | marine metagenome | isolation source: seawater | place: Atlantic Ocean: South West | collected 2010
AGTCATGTAAGTCAGTTAATGGATTATCATCAAACTCACTCATCATGCCAATATAGACACACCTAGCAATTGAGATAATATTATTTTTTTGTTCCATAATATTGAATACTCCTTCTTAGTATAAGATACCCTTAATTTAATTAACCCTCAATTAGAATCTATGAATATACTTTTTCTATGTGTTGCAAATTCAGCAAGAAGTCAGATGGCTGAAGGGTTAGCTAAATCAATGCTAGGTAAAAATCATAATATACAAAGCGCAGGATCAATACCTTCAGGAGAGATTCACCTCCATGCTGTTAAAACCATGGATGATGTAGGAATTGACATTCGTGATCAGTATTCTAAATCTATTGATGATTTAGATATAGATTTTTTAGACAGCCTAGATTATATAATTACTCTTTGTGCTGAAGAGGTATGTCCAGTTCTTCCAGATAGTGTTAACAGCCTTCACTGGATGAATGAAGATCCGGCAAATTCTTTATATAATGAGATTGAGCTAAAGGCTGCTTTCTTAAAAACAAGAGAAGATTTGTATAAATTGATAAAAAAATTTACTATTGAGAAATGTATTTAAAATTAAAATGGAATTAACAAGAAGACAGTTTATTATATCAAGCTCAGCAGTTGCATCGGCAATTACACTTCCGCATATTTTTATCTCCTCAATAGATGAGATTAATTATAAATTTAGTGAATTTAAAGACTTTACCTTTGAGCAGGTACAAGACCTAGACAAGTATGTTCTCTCATCTATCATTCCTTCTTTAATGTCTATGCTCATAATAGCTTATACCTTAGAGCTTTTAACCATATTTTCTTCCTTACTCATCTTATTACTTTCATTAATAGTCCTAATATAATTCCGTCAATTATATGAATAGGCTTTTCATAAATAATAAAAAAAATTTAGAAAAGAATCCAAGATTTGCATTTTTAGTAGAGTCACTAGATATTGAGCTACCTCCTGAATGGGAGATATATACCAATCCCTTTGTAAATGGTCTTAATCCCGACATAGTGCTACTAAATGAAGAAAAAGGTATACACATTATTGATGCTGGACTTAAACCATTTAGTCCAGAACCTAGAATTATTTTCATTACTGAGCAGATTAGGAACTTATACTGCCCTAGGGCAGCAAGTATCTCAAAAAAAGTTATTTATTCATCATTCGCTGACTTAGAAAATATCGAAGAAGACATTGAGCTCAATAGAAAAAAATTAAATTATATTAATTTTTCTATTATTTCTAAATCTAATATTGATGATGGGGGAGCTATCTCCTTTGAGGAAGCAATTCCACTTTTAACAAAAGATGAAAATAACTTTAGTAAAGATTTGGCAAATGACTTGAGGTCATGGCTAAGGATTTCTGATTTCAAACTTGACGATGATGATGAAATAGTAACTTTAGATAGATATCAAAGGCAACTTGTCGATACTAGGTCTAAAAATGGCTACCGAAGAATCAAGGGTTCTGCAGGCTCTGGAAAGACTTTAGTCCTCGCTCATAAGACCGCAAAGCTAGTTGCTCAAGGAAAGTCGGTGCTAATACTTACTTATAATATAACGCTAGTAAATTATATTAGATCATTAGTCTTCAAGGCATTAAAAAACTATCAATTATCTAAAATAGAAGGTCGAGGAGAGTGGCAAATTCATCACTTTCATAATTATGCTAAGAACTACTTCATGGATATTGGACATGAGGGTACATGGAAAAACGCATACAGTATAGACAAGGACAGAGAAGATAAAAGAGAAGCAAATATGGTGATAATACCTGAATTATTTCTAAAGCATCTCTCAGACATAGCTTATGGGCCTTTTGAATTATTTGATGCTATTTTGGTTGACGAGGGCTCAGACTTTGTCCCAAATATGTGGAATTGTTGTAGAAAGCTTGTTAAAGAAGATGGCGAGGCCTATTTGGTTAAAGACGGCTCCCAAGATATTTTTGAAAATGAAAAATCTTGGACTGATGAGGTAATGAAAGACTCTGGATTTTTAGGTCCATGGAATGAATTAAAAGAAACTTACAGAATCCCATTTTTCTATATACCTAAAATTAAGAATTTTATAGATATGCATTTATCTGATGACATAAATATAAATTACCCAATTAACGAGCACGAGCCGGATATGTTTATGGAGTGCAATACTGGATGGTATCAAGTAAATGAAGTAGAAAACCATAATCAATGTATTAAAACTCTTATAAAGATGCTCCCCTTAACAGAAGAATTCTCATACTCTAATATATTATTTTTGACATCAGTAAAAAGACAAGGCTTGAAGATTGTTAAGGATCTTGAGAATCATGGAATCGAAGTAGCACATACTTTTGATAATCAAGACAGGGCCTCCAAAGTAAGCTTTGAACTTTTAAATGAAAAAATTAAAGCTACAACGGTTTATAGCATCAAGGGCTTTGAAGGGCCTGTAATTGTTCTTCAAATAATGCCCAGAGGCCCAGGCATAAGCTCAAGTAAGCAATTAAAATTAGTTTACACTGCATTAACTAGACTTCGACTAAGTATGAATTCTAAGTGCCATATAAATGTTATTTGCTCTGATCCTGCCCTCAAGTCTTATGGAGAAACATGGGATAAAGACTTCTATAATCTTTTGTAAAAAAATTAAAAATCTTTGAAGTTAATAAGCTTTATTTTTGTTAATATAAACTTATGGAATTAAAACCAACTAAAACAAGTTTTGGAAGAAATGAAACCTTTAATCTAAGGTATTCATGGCTAAATAAAGGCCTCAAAGAGTTTAAAGAAAATAAGAATATTTTTTCCTCAGAAGCGGCACCTTTGGTCCTTGGCGTTGGCAAGAACATGGTTAATTCAATCAAATATTGGTTGGGTGCTTATCAGGTAGTAGATTTTTCTTTAGAGCAAGCTGAACAAACAGAATTCGGTACAATGCTTAATAAATTCGACCCTTATCTTGAGAATCCATCATCACTTTGGTTCCTTCACTGGAAATTATGCACAAACCCAGATTCTGCAACTTTTTATTATTGGTTTTTTAATCATTTTAAAAAAAATAAATTTACAAAAATAGAACTTGTTAATGATGTAACTGAGTGGCTTGATGACAAAGGGTGTAAAAAAGTTTCTCCCTCAACTCTAGAAAGAGATGCGCTACTTCTCTTAAAAACCTTTTCAACTTCTTCAGAGCAGGTCAAAAACTTTGAAGAGTCACTTGAAAATCCTTTTTACTCACTTAACTTGCTTACAAAAAATACAGACGGTTCCTATACAACAACTTTTGAACCAAGAGAGTCTTTAGATTGCTGTATATTAGGATATTGTTTAATTGAAATATTTAATTCCACTGAAGGCACAGACTTATTAAATAATAGTGCTAAACGAACGCAAATGCCGGTTAGTGAATTCTTAAATGAATCACCCTCCATTTCAAAAATATTTAGACTAAATGAAACATTTTTCTACCAATTACTTGAAGAACTTGTTTTCAAGCATCCTGAAATTTTTAGTTTTATTGATACTGCTGGACAAAAAATTATTGAATTAAAAAATCCTAAAATATTTCCATCATTTTTTATTGAAGAGCTATACAAACAATCATGAAATTAACTAAATTAATAAAAGTTGATAATTGGTTTTCTAGGTCCATAAATTTAGAAAGAGATAAAAGCTCATTGGATGCAGTGAACGCCTACGTACCTACTTCTACAGCAATAAAAACCCTCAGGCTGATTTTAAAAACATTTAATAACTCTAAAATTTCAAGATCTTGGTCCTTGATAGGGCCCTACGGCTCAGGAAAGTCCTCTTTTGGAATCTTTTTAAATGCATTGCTACAGCCTTCTAATTCAGAGCAGTCTAAGCTCGCAATCAAGAAAATTGCAGAAATTGATGTCGAACTCTCGAGAGCATATGACCAAAAATTAAAAAACTCAGATGGATGTATTAATATTCTTTTAACAGGATCTTTTGAAGGGCTACCTAAAAAATTATTTAATGCTATTGCAGATGTTATTAATGAAAGCATTATAGAAAAATCTTTTAAAAATAAGTTGTTAAGTTTTTATAAAGAACATTCAAAAGAGCCCTCATCTGATGATGTTATTGAGCTCTTGCAAAGATTGCAGAAATCAATTGTTGACTCAAAATTTCAAATTCAAGGAATCTCTATAACTATTGATGAGCTTGGTAAGCATGTAGAGTATGCAGGAAGTAATCAAAAAGACGGTGATATTTACGTCCTTCAAAAATTAGCAGAATATAGTGTAAGTGAGTCAGAAGTCCCTATATTTTTTAATGTGATGCTTCATCAAGGTATTGAGTTTTATGCAAAAGAACTTGATTCAGAAACTAAAGCAGAGTGGAGAAAAATTCAAGGAAGATTCGAAGAGATATCTTTTATAGAAGGGCCTGAGCAATCTATGAGAGTGATTGCAAAGGCTCTTAAGCATGATTTAAAACAAAGTCAGGTTGCAAAAGTAAAAACAGATTTAAAAGTACCTGTTCAAGCCTTACTAAAAGCTAAGATATTTCCTAATATGACTAAAATCAGAGAGGGTGTTAACTTTTTCTCAGAAGTTTTCCCTTTTCATCCTTTGACTGCCTACATTCTGCCTTTATTGGCTCAAAAGCTAGCTCAAAATGAAAGAACGGTATTTACATTTCTTGGCAGTTCTGAGACTTTTGGTTTTCAAGATTTGATTGAGGAATTAGATTTTCCAGATGCGATAATGCCCCATCATATCTTTGATTACTTTGTTAATAATCAGGGATCTTATATCTTTGATCATTTAACGCATAGAAGATGGATCGAGGTGCTAAATGCTATTGATAGGGCGGGGGATCAAGATGTGAAAGCACTCAATATCTTAAAGACAATAGGATTGCTTAATATTATTGGAACACTTGCCAATCTGAGAAGCTCTCATGACTTATTGTCTATCCTTTATGGCTCAAAAATTCTTGATAAATCACTTGTGTCACTTCAAAAAAGATCTTTAATTACTTATAGAAAACACAAAGATGAGTATGCGGTATGGCAAGGTAGTGATTTTGACTTAGAGGCAGCTCTCAATAAAGAGCTAGAACAATTTGAAGACTTTGATATCGCTAATGAGCTTAATAAACTAGTTAATCCTCTACCGCTAGTAGCTAAAAAATATTCTATCGAAAGTCACACACTAAGATTTTTTAAAACTTCCTATGTCTCAGATACGTATTTTAATAGCCTAGATAAAAATAAGTACTCCCTTGAGCCAGAACTTTATATCTTATTAAAACAAAATAAAATTAAACAAGCAGAGTTAAATAAAAAATTCAATGAACTGCCATCAAATGTATTAGTTATTGAGGTTGATTCAAAAAATACTTTTGAGGGGAATGCCAAAGAGTTAAAGGCATTAAAAACTATTTACAAAACTTCAGAAGAAATAACAAACGATCCTATAGCTAAAAAAGAAATCTCAGATCAAATAGATCATTTGGAGAGAAGGCTTACTAATGCATTAAAAGGTATTACTCAGTCTACAGATCTAATCTGGAGGCATGAAGGTAAGCAAATAGATATAAAAACCCACTTAGATATCCAAAGCCATTTAAGTAGAATACTTAAAAATATATATTCTGACTCGCCCATTTTAAAAAATGAGCTCATCAATCGAGATCATATTTCTGCTCAAGGACAGTCCGCAAGAACAAGACTTATAAAGATGATGGCTTCTCAAAGGCATGATTCTGAGCTTGGGTATGAATCAGAAAAGTATCCACCAGATAAAACAATATTTAATGCAATTTTTAAGCAGCTAGATTTATATCAAAAAGAAACTGTTGGTTATAAATTTGCCTATCCAAAAAAAGGATCCCCTTTATACCCAGCTTATCAATTTATTAAAAAATCGTTATCTGGGTCTGAGTCAAAGTCCTATGCTGAATTGTGCGAAGGCTTATCAATGCCTCCTATTGGTATTAAAAAAGGAATGCATCCTATAATATTTTTTGGTTTTTATTATTCTGTAGAAGCGAATATGGCAATGTATGAAGATGGAATTTTTATTCCATACTTAAACGACGAAGCTGTAGATAGAATTGTAAGAAAGGGAGATCACTTTGCATTTCAATTGCATACCTTTGAAGGTCAAGATAGTCTTATCAGGGCATATAGCGAACAATTCTTAAAAGAAGACTCTAAAAATATACTAACTATTGTGCGTGCTTTTACAAAACAAATGAAAGCGCTTCCTGAATTTACCCAACAAACTAGAAATTTAGGAAGAATAAGTAATGATGCCATTAAACTAAGGAGTGCTTTTGATTCAGCTAAATCTCCTCATAACTTGTTTACCAAAGATATACCTAAGGCTTTAGGTTTTAATAAGAAAGATCTCAGCAATCCTAAAAAGCTCAACAACTTTATAGGCTTATTAAATAAAACAATGACAGAACTTAAAAGTTGTTATGGAAAAATGATTGAAGAACAACGAATTAAATTTGCTCAAATTTTTTCCCTAGATACCAATGACACTCTTGAGGAGCTACAAACAAAACTTCATAAAAGATATGCTTCAATCGAAGAATTTACTATTGATAACCTTTCTTTGAAACCTTTCTTGACTCGCTTACTTCATGACATAGATCCTGAAATTTGGTTTGAAGGCGTGCTTACTATTTTAGAAAATACTAATCCTCGCAAGTGGCGTGATGAAACTTTATTAGAAGCCGATATAAAGCTAAAACATTTTTCTGAAAGAATGAAAGATATTGAAATGTTGCAAAGCTATCAAGCTAGTAAAGCATCTAGCTCTGATCAACAGATATATGGCCTAAGAGTAACAACTCATGGCAAAGAAAAAAATATTGATAAGATTATTACTTTAGATAGCAAAGATAAAGAGGGATACGATCAAATAAGCTATCAAATAGAATCCCTCCTTCAAAAAGGTGGTTTTAAAGATAAAGATAAGCAAATAGCTGCTTTAGTTTCTAAGATAAACGACATTGAAAACGATATTTCGGCTAAAGCTGGAGTAGAATTAAAGATAGTTAAAGACAATAATGATGAGTAATGCATTTTAGTGAGTTAAAACAAGATTCTAATACTAGACATGTCCTAGGTATATCTGGAGGCAAAGATAGCGCTGCTCTCGCAATCTATATAAAAGATAGATATCCAGAGTTAAGCTCTAAAATGGAATACTTTTTTACAGACACAGGCTCTGAGCTCAAGGAAATATACGAATTCCTAGACAAGCTAGAAGCTTTCCTCGATTCAAAAATTCATAGACTCAGTAGCGGTAAACCCTTCGAGCATTGGCTAAAAGTACATAATGACTATTTGCCATCTGCCAGACAGAGATGGTGCACTAGAGTTATGAAAATAAAACCTTTTGAAGCATTTGTAGGAAACGATCCTGTTATTAGTTACGTTGGCATTAGAGCTGATGAGAACAGAGAGGGTTATAAAAGCAACAAAGAGACCATTCGACCTGTTTTTCCATTTATGGAAGACGGCATCATGCGTGGTGATGTTTTTAATATTTTAGAAAAATCTGTTGGTGTCCCAACTTATTATGACTGGAGATCGAGATCCGGCTGCTATTTCTGCTTCTTTCAAAGAGAAACAGAATGGTTAGGACTTAAAAGAAAACATCCAGAGTTATTTGAAAAAGCTAAAGCTTTTGAGGTTGAATCAGGCAATGGTTTTACTTGGAGACAAGGCGCCACTCTTGATGAAGTTGTTGCAAAGGCTGAAGCAAAAGAAGCAGCAAATGGAGGTAATATTATTGCTAGTGACAGGGCCTCAAAAGTGCAAAGATGGCAAGATATTATTGATACTGAAATTGATGAAGAGGACAATGATACAGGTTGTTTGACCTGCTCATTATAAAAAATGGAATTGTACGAAAAAGAAATTCTAACTAAAAATCTTAAAAAGATGACTACAAGCTCTCTTTGTGAAATAGCGGGGAATGAAGTTGTAGAGATGTTAGATCAATCGGGGGTAAGCATAACTCCTTCTAATGTTATTAATGTAATACTGGACACGCAAGGCTATTCATTATTTATGAATAACGTTGTTCGAAATCATTTTGCAGAAAAAGCGCAATTAAATAATATTTCTAGTTGGTCAAATAATTCAAGCTCTAAAAAATTGCTAGAAAGCTATGGCTTAAGCGAAGGTTTTTTACCTCAACCTCAGTCAAAAAGAGCTATATTATTACAATCTGTACCTGGCTTTATTCTCCATAATTATCAGGATGATATTAAGAAAAAGACCTCAAAATTTTTATTAGGTGAAGATACAAAGCTTATGATCCAGCTCCCAACAGGAGCAGGAAAAACATCTATGACTATTGAATCAATCATAGACTTTTATAGATTATCCGAACAGAAAAATCCTTGCGTGGTATGGATGGCACATACAGATGAGCTTTGCGAACAAGCAATCGAAGCCTTTAATAGAGCTTGGAAGGATAAGGGAACATTTGCAGTTGAATTAATAAGGTTATGGGGTGGAAATGCCTCTGATTATAAACCTAAAGAATCTCCATCATTTATCGTAACAAGTTTCCAATCAGCATACAGTATGATTAGGACAAGGAATGATGATGTTTTTGCTGCTTTCAATCACATTAGTGGGAAAACAAATCTTTTAGTTGTTGATGAGGCCCATATGTCATTAGCTCGAACATATAAATCGGCAATTGAGCTATTTTCTAATCAAAATACCAAGCTAATTGGACTGACAGCCACTCCTGGAAGGCATAGTATTGAAGGAAATAACGAAGAAACAATAGAGCTAGCTAATTTTTATAATAATAATATTATAAATATGAATCATTTTTGTGGCGATCAAACTCCCGTTCAATATCTTCAATCCCAAGGAATATTATCAAAAGTAGAAGTTAGGAAGCTTATAACTAATTACATTCATGACTTAACTCCACAAGAGCTAGAAAGTTTGCAAGTAACAGGCAATTTATCTGATAGAGCTATAAAGGAAGTTAGTAAGGATGTTGAAAGAAATAGTTTGATATTCCAGCAAATAAAGAACGTATGTAAATTACGTAAGAAAAAGACCCTTGTTTTTGCTTCCTCTGTTGAAAATTCAAATAGTCTTGCTGCAATGCTAGTTCATCAGGGCGTACTTGCAAAATCTGTAACTGGTGATACTAATCCATCGGACAGAATGAAAGCAGTAAAAGACTTTAATGATGGCAAGCTAGAAGTTCTAATAAATTTTAATATTTTCTCAACAGGCTTTGATGACCCATTAATTGATTGCGTTATCATTGCTAGGCCAACTTTTTCAGTTGTTCTTTACTCACAAATGGTTGGAAGGGGCTTAAGAGGGGTAAAAAATGGTGGGACTGAAAACTGCTTGTTAGTCAATGTCATTGATAATATAGTTAATTTACCCGATATTGAGAACGCATGTAACTTTTTTGATAAAGAATGGGGTAACTGAGTACGAATTATTACTTCGTATCCCTTCTGTATATTGATAGAACTTAAACATAAAGGAGAAATTAAAAATGCCAGATATAGTTAATGCAGGTATGGCCTTATCAGCCATGCGATATGCACCTTATAGCACTCCAAGCGCCCTAGCGGAACTAATAGATAATTCATTACAAGCCAAGGCAGAGAATATAACTCTGATTGCCAAAGATTCTTATGTTGAATCTCCAAGTGGTCAAGTTCTTTCAAGGTTAAGTGAATTAGCCATATTTGATGATGGTGTAGGAATGGACAAAGAAACAATTGAAAGTGCTCTTGCGGTTGGTTTTAGTAGAAATAAAGAGGATCCAAATGGAATTGGAAAATTTGGATTTGGTATGACAGTTGGTTCTATCTCTCAATGTTATAGAGTTGAAGTCTATAGTTGGCAAAATAATGGTCCAATTTATCACACTTATATCGACTTAAAACATCTTTTAGATTCAGGTAGTCAGTCCATTCCGGAAATAGTTGAAGTTAAAGATATTCCTTTAATTCATGAGCATAGTCATTCAGATGGATTGTTAAAAAAAGAATCAGGAACTCTTGTAAGATGGCTAGATCTAGACCCTGACAAAGTAAGGTATAAAACCTCTAAAGGGGTTTATAACTACCTTCATGCAGAACTTGGAAGGATATATAGACATTTTTTAGATGACGACGATCATTATGGAAAAAAAAGAAATTTAAGAATTGTTTCAATGTCGGCAGAAGGCGCGCCAATGTCAACTGAAAGCATCTTAGCAAATGACCCTTTATATCTTTTAACACCAAACACATTGCCGCCTTGCAA
>MDSY01137320.1_pt1 | contig 10288 bp, 9 predicted proteins | sample 811131 | NCBI WGS metagenome assembly MDSY01 (sample SAMN05326643, study PRJNA326480) | marine metagenome | isolation source: seawater | place: Atlantic Ocean: South West | collected 2010
CAGGCGGCGCCCCTATATGCGTCCATGGTGTTCACCATTGTCAACGCCGTGGCTGCGAGCCGGCGGTCAAGCTGTTAAAACCGCTCGGATGTAACATTCAGCAGCGCAGTTCCTGCAATCGTTCCACTTGCTGGCGGTCAGCCAGCCAGCACGAGCAGCAGCCGGAGAACGAAATCTCCATAGCGTCAGCCTATGGTCCGCGGGTTCCTTCCTTGGGGACTTTCGTACACCTGACGGCACCCGAAACTCTTCACTATAGGGGACCGCAAGGTTTTGGAAGCTCCCAGTGAAAAAGGGTCACCGCAACGCGGTCTGTTGTGCTAAGGCGATCCTAAATTGGTAGGACTAGAAAGGAAAGCCGATGCTATCGGAAGCATTGCTTGAGGAGCTACGTTTCAAGGGAGAAGGTTCCGACCTAGACTACAAGGCCGAACGGTACCGGTTTGCCCAGGCAAGCGATGACGACAAGTCGGAGATGCTCAAGGACATACTAGCCTTCGCTAATGCCCATCGGGAGGGCCCGGCCTACATCCTTCTGGGGTTCAAGGAAAGACCGCCCCATCCTGCCGAAGTCACCGGTTTACCTTCCGCTGGAGCGATCGATGACTCCCGCCTGCAGCAGTTCGTCAATTCGAAATTGAACGCGAAGCTCGAGTTCCGATACGAAGAAGGCTTACTGCGTGACCGGCGCATAGCTGTCATTTCGATTCCAAAGCAGCGTCGACCGTTCTACCTGACCAGAGACTACGGCAAGCTCACCAAAGACACGGTGTATGTGCGCAGGGGCAGTTCCACGGGCATAGCTTCCCCAGATGAAATAGCAAGAATGGGCACCACCAGAGGCGTGGTGAAGACTGTGCTGGACTTTCAAACCCCAGACAACGACCCGCTTCCGAATGCGTTCGAGCGCCGATTCATTAGTTTTCCTGCACGTCTCCCAAGCCTGGAATCCGACCGAAACCTGTTTGTGGTCACCACCCTCTCGGTCAACGCGGACTATTTCAGGGAGGCGGCGGTGTACCACGCGACTTGGAACAGGTTTATCCAGGCCAGACTGCAGCTGACGAACCAGTCCGAATTTTCGCTTGGGGATGCACACCTCGAGGTCGTCATCCGGTGCCCGGAGGGAGAGACGGCGTCTATGCTTCGTGCGGACGAGATGCCGGACGTACCAAGCAGAACCTCCTATTTCCCGTTAGCCAATGCTCGCCTGGCGCACGCTGGCCAAGCGGTGACCATCGATGACAGGGGGAAAATCCCCGTGGCTAACGTCGTGCTCGGCACGATACGCCCGGGCCAAACGGTGAGAGCTGAAGAGGACATCGCCATCCTGCCGTCAGGACCAGGAGTGTATTCCATACAGGTCCGAATCCTTGCCAATGAGATCCCAACCCCGCTATTGGTAGAACATAAGCTTGAGGTCACCGGCCCGCGGGTATCCATTAGCGAGCAAGAATTCTTTCGGTCGTGGAGCCGCTTTCCAGAGGACGAAGATTGAGCGGCTATTCGACGCACTGTAGACTGATCATCCCCGCCACTGCAACCTCACCTTGCGCGAGGGGTAACCTAGGATCGTCAGCATGGCCTCGATCAACAGCGTCAGAGTTCGGCGATTGTTACACGTTCTTAATTAAGCTCGCGGGCTCCCAGTGTGGAAATCGGCATAGGGGTTCGACGCCGATCGGCACGATAAGTCTTTGAGATATTTAAAGCGTGTGCGGTCAGAGTGTCACTCCGAATGACATTCCTACTGACAAATCGCCAAGGGAAGCACGATCTGGCTATGTACGTGGCGGACCAGGCCGGCGGGTTGGATATGATGTTGGCGAACCGCAAGAAACAGAGAAGGAATTGTATATTTTCAAACTATCAGATGACCCCGAAATCTTCTTGGGCCGAGCGTGTAAAGGGCAATCAATCTACAAAATAGGTTTGTCTTTGTCGCCCAAAACTCGCGTTAAGGTGTTCAATCACGGCATGCCAAAAGGCGCATTTAAGTGGGAACTTTTCAAGTCAACATTTCAAGACGACGGCTGTCGCTATTCTACTTTCGAAATTGCCGAAAAAGGTGAGATGGCTATGAAGAGAATTCTTGGGCAGAACCAAGATAATCATTTGGGTGGTGAGTTCTATCTTGCCAGTGATTCAGAAATTGAAGAAGCTTGGATAAAAGGACGAAGTCCGGCACGTAACTTGGAAAAAAAAGACAAGTAATTGAGGACGACTGACGTTTCAAATGACACTCTAAAGTTCAATTTCGTCCTTACGGCTGCCTTTCTTTTTGGGCGCAACGAATGGCCGCTTTACAGATCGCGCCGAATTCCTTCGAGCGACAAAAATGGTGGCGCGTTGCCGACGGACTGAAAGGGGCCGAAAGCGGGCTCTCGAGTTCTGTCCGAGATCTCCAAGAAGCTACCGTCTAGGATGTGGCCTTGTTTCTATAACCCTGAAATTCTCTACAGTTGCTCGAATGCTCCGCTTGGCTGCCGACCTCATCACAGCAGCAGCGGCGTCCTCCAAAAATGTATACTGGGAATAATTTCTGATTGCGGATTTAGACCAGCCGTCATCGATTTTAATCGTCTTGAGCGTGGCCGACTGTTAGATTTAATATTTCAGTGTGATATGTTCCTGTGACAATAGATATTAACGTGAGACTTAGAATTTTGCGTTTCGCATGGTTCACGTCTGCGAAGGGGTCAGCGAGAAATCAACGAAATGGAAGATGCTGCTGGTTTAACATCATCCGGAGGAAAGCCCTTCAGGGTCCTGTGCCTTGATGGCGGCGGTATGCGTGGAATCTACACGGCAGCATTTCTTGACCGTTTGCTAGACCAATATCGCAGGATTCGCGAAGAGGGATATCTTGATCTTGGCGCCGGCTTCGACCTCATCGCTGGAACGAGTACAGGGGCCATCATCGCCTGCGCAGCAGCAATCGGTCGCCCTATGAGCGATATCGTCAAGCTCTATCGAGAATGGGGCGACAAGATCTTCCCCGAGCGTATAACCGAGAGCAAAGGAAATCTCGTTTCCCGTATTATCAACGGTGGCAATGTAGTCCGAGCCGGTGATGCCGCGTTGCGGCAAGCTCTCAAGCTCGAACTCGGAGACATCACGATGCTTGATGTCTACAGGAAACGGGGAATTTCGATGTCGATCCCGACTGTGGCGATGAGCACGCATCGGGCATGGGTGTTTAAGAAAACGAAAACGAGTGGTGTTCGGGATGACAACTATAGACTTGCGGATATTTGCCTAGCCTCGAGCGCGGCACCGATCTATCGGTCCCTGGCAGCGATCAAAAACCCCGACAGTAAGCACGACCAAATCGAGATTTTTGCCGACGGCGGGCTGTGGGCGAACAACCCGGTCATGGTGGCGATACTGGATGCGTTGATGAACGCAGAAGAGGGGCAAACCATTGAAATCTTCTCCTTGGGCACATGCTCTCGCCCTGAAGGAGAGGAGATTTCGCCGGCAAAGGTCCACAGGTCGATGCTTCAGTGGAAGCTGGGCGCTGACGTCGCGCCGCTCAGCATCACGGCCCAGGAATTCGCGTTCGACAACATGGCCAGAATGTTTGCCAATATATTGAGCGATTGCGGCAGAGCGGTGCGCCATGTCCGTTTCCCACAGCAGAAAATTCCGGCAGCGAAACTTCAATATCTCGGCCTCGACGATAGTAGGCCCGAGGCGATGAATGCGCTCATTAGCCAAGCTTCGACGGACGCCGATATGGTAAGGAGCGCATGTGACGACCCTGGAAATCCGCAGGGTCAACTGATTCACAATCTGATGATGTCTCTGCCTACGATGCCGGAGGCGGGAATATCCAAGGAGTTTTTCAAATGAGGGACTGCCATCTCCAGGTAGCGAAATACCAGCGTGAGCAGGTTCGGCTTTCGAACGACAGTCGCAAAGATATCTTTGCGAGGGCGAAGACCAACCGCAAGCGGCTTAAGGACGGACTCGCTGCAAACGATGATCCGACGCCGATCGGACAGCGGACGCAGGGCTCCTACGCGATGCGCACCATGATCGTCGAAGCGGGCGAGGACCACGACATCGACGATGGCGTCTATTTCAAGAAGGAAGATCTCGTTGGCCCGAATGGAGGCGACAAGACATCCCTCGCGGCCCGAGAGATGGTCTGTGACGCGCTACAAGACGACCGTTTCAGCGACGGCCCGGAAGTCCTCAAGAACTGCGTACGGGTCTATTATAACGAAGGCTACCACATCGATGTGCCGGTCTACCGCCACGTCGTAGTGAAAGACGCTTGGACTGGAGAGGAGTCAGACCACTACGAGTTGGCTAGCTCCAACTGGCGACGCTCCGATGCATTGGCAGTGACGACGTGGTTCCGAGACTTCAACAAAGACAATTGCGCCAACGCGTCCAAAGACGGCGACAAGGGACAGTTTGTTGAAGTCGTCAGGTTGCTTAAGGCTTTCGCAAGGAGCCGCTCGAGCTGGAAGGGCAGGATTTCCAACGGATTCGTAATCTCAAAGCTCGTGTCCGATCAATGGGCTGAGGTCGTGAACCGCGATGATCAGGCAATTCGGAATGTCGCAAAGGCTATTAGGGACAAGCTTTCATGGACGCAAGCTGTCAAGCATCCGGTTCTCGACGAGAATATCATCGAGGATGGGAATGCGAAGGCCAAGTTCCTTCAAGAAAAACTCGAGGAGAAGCTCAAGCACCTCGACGTTCTGGACGAGTGGGACTGCGACCACGCGAAAGCGATGACCGCCTGGGATAATTTCTTCAACACCGACTGGTTCTCACAACAGCCCGATCCAGATGGTGCCAGGTCTCTTGCAGGGAAAGTTGGGCCGGCTGTCAAACGAGGTGAGACACGGTACGCCTGATAGCGCAGTCCATGCTCACCAACACTCAGGCCATTGACGCCGTTTCCGCGCTCTTCGAAGCTTTTCGGCCGGAGTACAAGGCATATCGTACCTGTAAGGATGCAAAGGGGCGTCCGACAGGCCGTCATATGTGGCTATTCGCGGTTTGGGGCCAAGATCTGTCAATTGTGGTCGACGCCGCGTTCCCATATTCGCGGCCGAACGCCTATATCATGAACTACGATGCCACGCGAAACCTGCCGCATGTCGAGCATGACGGTCGTCTATGCCTGACGAAAGTTGAATTTTCCATCGATCCTGCGGATGCCGCCAGACAGGTGCTGGCGGAAGCCCTCGAACTCCTCAATGCGCATCAGACTGGGGCAGAAAACGACGATCTAAAGGAAGATTTCACTAACTATTGGAGCCAGCGTGCCGATATTGACGGCCCGGCACTCTCCTTGCTGTACGAGGAACGTGCATCGAGAGGCGCATATGTCCTGACTGGCGACGAGGTTTTTGCCTTTGCAAGCAAGGAGTTGATGCTTCGCTGGTGGGAGAATCGGAACGGAGCAGCGCCACGGCAGACAAATGCCGCCTATTTCGTCGAGCTCAAAAAGTTCCCTTTGCCATCGGAATTTCCTACAGATCCCATAAGCCTTCTCGAACTCCTCCAGACACACGCCGTCGACGGTGGGGAGGCAATGTTGATGGCTTTAAGTCAGGTGCCGAACGGAATCCTCTTGGTGCTCATAGTCACCGCGCCTTCCGGTCGCCGCCAGTTTGCCGGCGTTCGCCTGCTGAAAACTTTGCCTCCGCAAAAGAAGGGTGTTCGCCGGAAGCCGAGACTCAAGCTTCGACCCGGTGACAAACTCGCTGTGCGCGACCTTCTCGACTACTACACCATGCAGCGCCTACGGACGTCGCTGCTGGATAGTTCGGCGTCCCGCAGCATCGTTACCCCGACCGATCTCGTCGATAAGAGAGCTGTCGTGATCGGCTGCGGAGCTGTCGGCGCGGGCGTCGCACGTCTACTTGCAAAGGCGGGCGTCGGGCGCCTCGATCTCGTTGATCACGAAACACTCGGCTGGGAGAACATTCGACGTCATGAACTCGGTGGTCGCAGCGTCCGGCATGCAAAAGCGGAGGCTTTGGCGTCGGACCTGCGGCAAGACTTGCCGGAGATGGTCGAGGTGAGGGCTTTCTCGAAAACCATCCAAGACCTCGTCGTATCCGGGAAAGATATCTTGAAGGGTGCGGATCTCATCGTGTCCACAACTGGATCCTTGCACGCCGACAACTTTATCTCCGAACTCGCCCGGCAGGGATCTCCACCGATCGCCGTGGTGTTCGGATGGATGGAAGCATGGGGGGTGGCGGGGCACGCGTTGCTATTATCGGGAGACGGCGCCCGGTTTATGGACGGGTTTGAGTACGGCGTGCCTCGGCGTCCGGCATCGCGCAACGATCGTCAGTTGCCCAAGGAATGTGGAAACTCGACGACCCCGTTTGGGGCGACTGAGGTTGTGGCGGTCCAGGCGATGATCGCTGAGCTCTGCCTCGATCGGTTACTAGAGCCAGGATTGGTCGACACGTGGAGGACGTGGTGGACATCGGATCGCAATCTCGCACGCGTCGAAGGGCAATGGACGGAGGAATTCGTGGCGATGAAGCCCGCCGCATCGGTATCAGGAGTGATGGAGCGACAATGGCCGTAACCCTTGAAGAAAGTTCAGTTGTTGTCCGGTTCCATCGCGTGACTGCCCGGTTGTCACCGGATGTGCTCCAGGTCTTCGACGCCCACCGACAGAAGGGTTGGTTCAGCAGTGAGGCAGGAGGACAGCTGTTCGCCGACATCAAGGATGATGTTTGGCATGTGGTATCGGCGACCGGCCCCAGGTCAGCGGATCGACGAGGTCGGTTCCACTTTTGGCCAGACCGCAATGCGGAGCAGAGGGAGATTGACCGGCATTTCGCCGCAGGTCTTGAGTACGTAGGGGACTGGCATACGCATCCGGAGAAGATCCCGACGCCATCCCGAAACGACATCAATAGTATCGAGAATGTAGTAAGAGAGTCGACCTTCTATACTTCCGGTCTTCTGCTTTGCATCGTGGGTCTCGCACCCTTTCCAAAGGGGCTACACGTATCCTTTTATGCTTGATGGCCTCCTACGCCAGGATCTACGCCTGACCGTTGTTTCGTTCAGTGGATTTTCCTATTGATTGCGTATCTGGCTGAAGTGATCCTATTGGATTGAGCTCTTTGCTGAGGTAACTATGCACGTTATAGAGTCCACGAACCACGAGAAAGCCATTCTAGGGAGCTTGTTCGGCTTGCTTCGAAGCGTCTGCGATGAAAGCGGAGAGCTTTTTTCAGGTATTGGGGTCTTAGTCAGTGATACTCCGGAGACACTTCCGACTTTTCCGTTACGGCCGAGGTCCACTGCGCCCCTCATCGGGTCTACTACCGGAATCTTAAGCTCGATATCCAAGGATTCTAGCGATCTGCATGACGGATTCCATCTTCTTTCATCGACCTTGGAAATCAAGGCGCTCTCATTGTATTTTTCGCCACCCATTCTGCGGTCGGTAGCAATACCGCACCCCGCCCCAAGAATTGGAGGGCGCTATCTAGCAGCACTGTTTGGATCGGCATTGCCGGGCGTGCTCGCGACAGGGGTAGCGAGTTCACATTACGGTGTTGTGATTTTCAAAGACGGTATGGAGATAGCCAGAGATGCACGATGATGATCGTTCCGAGGAGACACGGCCGCACAAGCTGATGACGTCGGACGATCCTGCGTTCCCGACCGTGAGTGGCACATGGAAGATGGAAATCCACTGGCAGCGAGGTGAACGTACAGGAAAGGTCGATGCAACCGCCATCATTAATCAAAGCGATTGGGGCATCGACATGCAGGTCTATTCGACCGGCTCGGATTCCCGGACAATTCTTGCCCGGCCTAGCCGTGAACTGTCAGGACGCCCCGTTATCCATTACATGTACGAAGTAGAACCCAAAGCTATGTGGTCGGACGCAGTCAACCCATACAAGGGTGCAGCGATCCTTCGACTCAATGAACATACCGACGAATTGAGTGGGAACTACTGGACCAGCCAATTGTCGAAAGGCTTCTTCAAACTTAGTCGTGAGTCTCAGGCTGCACTCAACGTGCCACAAGGCGAATCGGTGGATGTTTTGTTGATAACAGCTCTTGCCGAGGAATTCGCCGAGGCACGCGCGGTGTTTGGCTCGAATGCAGGATCACCAGATGGTGTGGCGGAATGGCTACCGCAAAAGACGCCTCTCAATGACGAACATTTAGTCGGGTCTTTCTTCGTAGGAGGGCAAGCGCTCTTCCGTATCGCTCTGGCCAAGCCGAGCCGCATGGGGTCCGTGAGCACAAGTCCAGTCGCTACAAACCTCACCAACTATCTGCAACCTAAATGTCTTGTGATGTGTGGAGTTTGCGCTGGCAATCCAAGTGACGTTGAACTCGGTGATCTCATCGTCTCGGAGCTTGCCTATCAATACGACGAAGGCAAACGCGAAAAAGACGAATTCTTCAGCGACATCCGCCAAGCTCGAATATCCAAGGAATGGCATGCGGCGGCACAGTCTCTGGATCCTCGTGCTCTTCCAAGTTTCGGTCATCCAAACGAAGAGGAGCGTAAGTTATGGCTGATGCACAAGCTCTATCAAGGCTTCGATCCACGTTTGCTGCCCGCCCGGAAGCGCTACTTCGCCGACGGGGAATGGTCCTCGATGCTTGTCGCTTTGGAGAAGTCGGGGGAGCTGAAAATAGATGGTACCTCAATAAAACTCACGGAAGCAGGGCGAGGCGCTGTGGAACGATCACTCGTTTTGGATGTCGATCCTCCCAAATACCTACCGTTTGCAATTAAGGCTGGCCCAATCGCCAGCGGAAACATTGTTGTCAAAGATGGTGTGACTTGGGATATGTTGAAGCGCACGGGCGTCCGCACTGTGTTGGGCCTCGAGATGGAAGCGGCCACAATCGGTGAGGTCGCAAAGCAGTGCGGTATTCGCGAGTGGATCGTCATCAAGGGGGTGATGGACCACGCCGATCCCAACAAGGCGGACCGTTTCAAGTCCTTTGCGGCGCGAGCGTCCGCCGAAGCTCTTCGGAATTTCTTGATCGGGAGATTCTCGGTCTGACTCGCATCTAACGCCGCAAAACGCTCTCCACAACATCCAGGTCGTGCGCTGCTTGCGCAACCGCAACGCCCCATTCCGTCACCTGCCGCAGAGCTTCAGTTTCGAACTCCCGGCCGAATTTACGTCACGCCATCTCATCTCTCCAGTCTCTTGGTCATGATCTTATCTTCAGGGCCACGAAACCGGCAACAGCTCAATATGCTCGTCCTATCACTCATAGGCCGCGCGTTGAGGATCGCATTCCGGCGGAGTGGTCGGCGCACTGAAATCACGCCTCGGATTCTCCAAGTAAATGGTGGGAAGACAGGTCCCAGTTTACCTTCCCTCCAATTGCAATCCTCGGCGTATACCACCCCTTCGGTGGATCCGATGCTTCGCATCGGAACCAAAACCCGCCGTTTTGTGACTTTTATGGGTGCATTTACAGCCGGCGCGCAAGGCGCCTGCTTACGGCTCCAGCTCGCTGTCCCAGTAGAGATAGTCCAGCCAGCTTTCATGCAGGTAGTTCGGAGGGAACTGCCGGCCGTTATTGTGCAGGTCCTGCACCGTCGGCTGGAAGGGTTTCTGGAAGGGGATCATGCCGGCCTGTTTGGGCAGCCGAGAGCCCTTTTTCAGATTGCAGGGCGAGCAGGCCGCGACCACGTTTTCCCACGTGGTTTCGCCCCCGCGACAGCGCGGGATCACGTGGTCGAAGGTCAGTTCCTCGCGGCTGCCGCAATACTGGCACTGAAAGCGGTCGCGCAGGAAAACGTTGAAGCGGGTGAAGGCCGGGTGGCGCGAGGGCTTGATATAGGTCTTCAGGCAGACGACGCTCGGCAGCCGCATCGAGAAGCTGGGCGAGGACACGGCCTGATCATACTCGGCGATGATGTTGACACGGTCGAGGAACACGGCCTTGATCGCGTCCTGCCAGGACCAGAGCGACAAGGGGTAATAACTCAGCGGCCTGTAGTCGGCGTTCAGAACGAGCGCCGGCAAGGCCTGAGGCGAGACTGCAATCGTCAAGTTGCTCTCCTGATCGATTCGGCATCTGTCTCCTGTATATTAGGCTCGTTGTTACAGTATTGTGAAGCCTGATTAATCGCACCGTCTGTTTCGACTGCCAAATACCACAAAAGCCTTATCCCACCGGCAGGACGTCCCTTTTGGTGATCTGCGCGTAGTGCGCCCACAGGATGCGAGCCGCCACCGAACGATAGGGCCGCCAGTCCCGCGCAAGCGCCCTGAGCGTCGCGGCATCGGGCCGTTCATCG
>MDSY01042307.1_pt1 | contig 10287 bp, 8 predicted proteins | sample 811131 | NCBI WGS metagenome assembly MDSY01 (sample SAMN05326643, study PRJNA326480) | marine metagenome | isolation source: seawater | place: Atlantic Ocean: South West | collected 2010
ATCTCAAGCAGCCTCCGGAAGTGATACAGAGACACTAATGGTTGGGCTAGTGCAGGCCAGCCTAATCGGTAGTATTCTTGGGAATTTACTACTCGTAATGGGCTTGGCATTTTTGTGGGGGGGGATAAATTACTCTGAACAAAAATTCTCTGATTCTCAAGTAAGTTCCAATGGTTCCCTAATGTTGTTAGCGATGATTGTGCTAATCATTCCAACCGTATTCAACTCGACGGTTGGTGGTACTGAAGGCGAGAAAGGAGTTGAGCAACTAAGTCATATTGCGGCAATAGTTTTGCTACTTCTATACGGACTGTTCCTATACTTCCAATTCAAGTCTCATGTAGATCTCTTTGCTACTGAAACACACCATCATGAAGCTCCTGAAATGACAAAGAAAGATGCGATTATTCTTCTCGTAGTGGCAACTATCCTAGTATCTTGGATGGCAGAGGTTCTAGTTCACTCAGTGGAGTATGCGGCTGATGATATGGGGCTACCTCACTTGTTCATCGGAGTGATTTTGCTACCACTATTCGGTAACGCAGCTGAGCACTTTACTGCTGTAGTCGTGGCTGGGAAGGATAAGATGGATCTTTCATTCGCAATCTCAATGGGTTCATCCACACAAATTGCGGTATTCGTTGCTCCAGTTATGATCCTAGTTGCTTGGGCGATGAACGTACCACTAACCTTTGAATTCGGAATGTTAGAAACCGTCGCGGCTTTCCTTTCCGTACTGATTGTCAATGTTATTGCAGCCGATGGTAAATCGAATTGGTTGGAAGGAGCGTTGTTGCTTGGAACCTATATTGTTCTTGGTGCGGCTTTCCTAGTACACCCTTGAGAAATAGAGTAAGGCCGGTTTCGATTGATGCTCATTGAAATTAGTGCAGATACCTATTGATTCGTCTGTTAATCCGTTATTCATGCTTAATCATAGGAATGATTTCTGAGAAGGCGGCGAGTTTTCCATTGCTGGGGATTGGTTAAAGTAACCCCCATGAGCACCTATACTTGTTGTAGCCGATAAGGGCTAGCAGATATAGTAATCATTACCCCTAAAGAACCTATTTTTACCCCGAACCTAGCAACTGAAATGAGGTGAGAAAATAAAAACTCGGATTTTGACCTACCCTCTTTCAGAAGATTCTGCATTAGCAGATCTTGAATGCACCATTATTGCGGAGCGTATGCGAGAATGCTGGCGTCGTTGGAATCACAACCACCCATTCGTCGAGATTGTGGATCATCGTAGGGTGGGAGACATTTACGAGATTACTGTGCCTGATTCCATGCGACTATCTGGTCATTACAAGATGATGGAAGGGTTTCGGGAGTTGTTACTTGGCCGCTTTATACAGGACTTATACTTCTTGCACAGGAAGGGCAGAGTTCCGGGAGGGAGATTCAATTGTGTATTACAAAACAACGGCCTTAGGGGTATGAAAATAGCTCTGATGCCGGCCATCCCGAAATTCAGGAATAAGCCAACATCGATCCACAAGCGATTCACTAAGTCCTCTTCGGGTTGTGAACTATCCGACATAAAGGGGATTGTCGGACTAGCAATCAAGAGATTGGGGATAAATGCGAGTACTAGTGACATGGGCGACACAATAGCTGGAGCGGCGGAATGGCTTGGGCGAACCCTCTCTCCAATACCTGTCCCGATAAACTTCAGTCATACAGAGTTAGTTTCAGACGAAGGTTGGATATGTGCATCGATGACTGAGAAAATGGGAGCATGGCCTGCTTGCTGCTATGACGGGGATGATGAGACCTCGAGCCTTGAGTTGCAGGCCCCCAATCAAAGGGGGCGCCCAATGATGATTCGAAAATCGAATCAGACATACAGGCCAGATCTAGATTCTCCCCGAATTAGAGTCGAATTCAGGAGCAAGCCACGCCCTTGGGAAGAAGATGAGATGCATGTGTGGAGGACTATTATCGGTTACTGGAGGGAGTGCCTCAATGAATGGAGTGGTGGGAGCCATTTGGATGGAAAGGCAGGAGTAAGGATGAGGGCTACCTTGGAGGCTGAGAAGTTCCAGCTACTGAGGGGATGCTATGCTGTAGAGTTGATTCCCAGACACGAATCTGGGGCGATAAAGGAGGAGCATGGATATCGCTTACTGGTGAATGAGAAGCATCCCCTCTTTGGTGAAATAAAGAGGGCCGATGGGAACAAAATCTTTGACGATTGCGTAGAGAATGCGACATTCGAGGTTTGCATCAACAAGTCGCCAGACCCGCTAGATTACAAAGGGGCCAAATTCCGGTTAGAAGGGACCAAACATGATGATCCTAACGTCCTTATCCTATCGGATCCGAAAGGGGGCCAGAAGCCCCCTGAGAGAGGGTGGATGCGGGTCTATGATATTGGGACTAAGGCATTACAAAAACGCAAGCAGGACATTATCTCAAGAGCCGTTCAAACCAGGACCATAAGAGATGGTTTCTGGAATCGTTCCATTTCCAAAATTGGAGAAATTGGTGGTCAAGATAGAGTGGGGCACGCACTTCGGGGATGGGAGGAAAGGCACCCAAACTGGAGGGTGTCCAGTTACGGAAATCTGCAACTAGTGCAAGGTCCCCCTGGGACTGGCAAAACGTGGACTGCAACCAGGATAGTAGAGGACATCCTTAGGGAGAGGCCCAACGCGAAGATTCTGCTCTGTGCCAAGGAGCACCTCGCTTTGGACCACCTAGCAAACAGCGCGGGGAGCGCCCTTGAGGGAAGGGAGTTCGACGGCTTTGAGATCACGCGAGTTGTAAGCGGAAGAAGATCGGAAAGGGGGCTGGTAGACGAGAATTTGGACCCCTCAGTCCTAGGCAAGAAATTCACCGAGGAGAAGATTGCCGCATCGGAGTCGATCTCCGATGATGAGGAATATAGAAACAGGCTGAGTTCGATCAGGGAGTCTATGGTGCAGGAAGGGCATACTGCTGGCTGGCCCTCAGAATTCCTGAAGCGAGAAGCCTCTGTTGTATGCGTAACCACTTCGGATGGCGCGATGCTCGACCTCCTCAGAGACTCTAGGGGGGTTTCCTTCGACTATGCGATTGTGGAGGAGGCAGGGAAGTCCTACCCTTCGGAGCTCATTGGGGCGGTTGCAATTTCGAGAAACACGATTCTAATAGGTGACCAAATGCAACTACCGCCATTTGAAATCAAAGAGATTAGGAGGAACCTTCTCAGAATCTTCTCTGTGGACTCTGGACGACTAAGAAAGGACAGGCGGGACTACAGGGAACTAGAGAGGCTTCTGAGGGATGTTGGTTCAATTTACCAACACTGGAACCAGAATAATGAAGAAAATGAAAGGGGTGTCGAAGAAGTAGTCGAGGATATCAAACCCTGGCTAGAGCCTTTTCGATGGCTTTTCGAGTTGTTCGGAGAACTGAACTCAGCCTATATCGGTGCATCAAGGGAAGACTTCACCGAAAAAACAATGCCGGGGATAGGGTTCATCGACAGATTTTCTTCCAGGCTGGAAGAACAGAGGAGGATGTTCGAGGATCTCTCGGATGTAGTAGGTGAGGTGTTCTACGGCAAGCCGTTTGTCTGGATGAAAGAGGATGGGGATTGCTATGTCGACTCAGAACTTCCCAATCCCCACCGAGAGAAGGGGAGGCTAATACTAGTTGACAGCCCTCACTGCTCAGTCGATGGCAGATGGAGGGAGAAGAGATCCAAAACAGGTTCATTCTGCAATCAAAATGAAGCAGATATCGTAGCAAGGACAGCATCCCAAATGGCCTCTGGGGGCCATCAGGTGGTGGTCCTCTCACCTTACCAGGGTCAGGTCGATTTGATTAGGAAGAAATTGGGTAAAAATAACATTGTGAAAGTCAATACAGTCGATGGCTTCCAAGGCAAGGAGGCAGACTTCATCCTACTTTCCCTAGTCAGGAACAACGAGAAGACTGCAGGAGGGAGATGGGGCTTCGTGAACGATCCAAACCGTCTGAACGTGGCCCTCAGCAGGGCACGAGAGGGGCTAATCGTGTTCACTAGCCTCAAGCACGTTTCTGATACGGAATTCAAGAAGGATGATGACTACCTTGGAAGGGCAATCGAGATGATTGGTAAGAAAGGCCGAGTTCTCACGGTAAACGAATTGGGGGTGGGATGATCTCCAGGGACGATGGCGATAGCGCGCCACATGAGATAGCCGTAACTGTGCCAGTCGAAGTTTGGACCTGCGAGGTTTCGGCCTCGTTCAACCCAAATGCGGAATCTGAGGCCATGGTCGTAGAATCTGCCATTTCTGCCGGCTCATTGGGGGTTTGGTCAAAGGCATACAGAGAGTCTCCTCCACTGAGGACGCTCAGCTCCATCGTGAACTCGGGCCTATTGTTGGTATCCGAATCCGGGGAGGTTCTTCCAAGCGAAGAAATCGCAGAAGCCATTGAAGAAGGCACTCTGGTTGATATCCTCAAAAAAACCGGTTCGGGCAGAACGGAAACAAGGGTAGTTAGGGACCTACTAACAGGCTCATTTCACCATCCCAGAGTTCTGTATGGTTCAGCTGAGCTTTCGGAGTCCGTGGGCATGTCATTGAAGCCTGAACCAACAGTTGAACATAGGGAGGACGAAGATGATCTCGGAAAATATAGCGTCTCTGCGGTACTTGGCCCTGTCGTTGGCAGTATTGGTTACTCATTGAGTATGCGAGGAAGTGATGCCCTCAAGGGATCGACACTATTGAGCGTGGATAGCCAAGAAGCGGAGGCGCATGTAGCCTACAAGTGGCACAGGAGGCAGGATGGGGCGATTGTCCCGGTAGTCAAGGGCGACAATGCCCTTGCGCAGCACATCCTAGATGCCAAGGCAATACCCGAGCTAGAAGTTGTGTCAGAAGAACGGGAGGTCAAGAGGGAGTGGCCTCCATCACCCGAGGTTGAGGCGATAGCGAAGCTGGATATTGCCAGAAAGAATATCAGAAGGGTCCAGAGGGGGCATGTGAGTCACAGTGATGGGCATCTACTTTCGCTGGTGGAAGACGCCTTGAAGGCGACGAGGACGGCCATTTCCTCAATACCCGATGATAAGTCCGCTCGGCTAGATAGCGTCAGGGTGGTGGTTGGGACCGAGTTTGAGCAATGGAACTCGGTCCAGAGCGTGATCAGCTCTGCGAAGGAGAGATGCGTACTCCTATCAGCGTTCACCCACGAGAAGTTTGCCGATGAGGCCGCAAATAGAATCTCGGAATCACTAGGGGATGGGTGTAAGATTCTGCTGCTCTCGGGAGAACCCGACAGAATCAACGAGCCGACCTTTTCTGAACGGACGAGGGCATACGGAGAGAGGCTCAAGAGGGAAGGGCTTGAAGAGACTCGGGCCAGGATAGAGGTGACCAAGAGAGCCAGTCATGCGAAGTTCGTGATTTCCGATACCGGTATGGTGTGGATCGGCTCGTGCAACCTGCTATCCGCGGCACCGACATCCTGGGTACTGGAAACGGGGCTTGTTATTGAGGACAAGCGAGTGGCTTCTGAGATCATCAATCATGTTATCGAGGAGGGTTGGTTGTCCGAACAAGGCAATAATTTCATTTCATCGATGATCGTTGAAACACCTAACAAAAAATACAATATCAGGCCCAAGAAACTTCGTGGCTTTTTAGGTGTTATCGAACTCGCGGAAAGGCATAAGAAGAAATGGTTGAAGGGCAATAAGACTCACCTCATAAAAACCCTAGACGAAATGATCAGTCGATTACGCAAGATATCTGAGAGGCCACGATGGAGTATCATCAAGACAGAGCAACACAGGCCAGCAATGCTTGATCTAATCAGGCAATCCAGGAAGCGTATTGTCATTGGCTCGGACGCTGTCAGAGAACGCGGCCTCGACCTTTCGACAATACGTGAGATTTCCAGCAGACCGGCAAATACTGAAAACCGCGCCTCGAAGTTCGCAGTGCAGATTTTCTGGGGAAGGCAAGATCCGAGTCACGTGAAGAAGAATGATGAGGAGATCAGGGAAGCGAGCGCCAGAATAAAACTTCTCAGAGAAGAGGTCTGGAAGCATGACGAAGGGGGAAAGAATGCACCCAAGGGCGCACTGAGGTCAAAGTTCCTTCCCGACAGGAGCCTTGATCCAATGCTAACGCACTCCAAGTTCATCTCCGTAGACGATGAGAGATTGCTCCTGACGAGCGATAACCTCCTCTCCTTCTCAGATGACGAGGGCTGGGACTCGGACGCGCGTGAGCTCGGGATACTGATAGACAGCCCGAGGATCTCCAGATTGATGAGGGGCGAGATGGAGCTCCTCACCCCAACATGCAGAGACTTCTGGCAAAGAGGGAGATGGCACTCCGCAGTCGCTTCTGCAGTGGATGAATGCGGCGGCAACAAGGCCCCAATCGAGGAGGTGATGGAGTCCCTCATTGATAGAATCAGAAATTCTGATCAGCTCTCAGATGACTGGTTCAAGATGAATGAGAACATGAAAAAGACTTACAAAATACCTGGTTCAAAAGTGGCATATTCCCTAGTGATGGAGGGTTTCAAAGACGGTTTGTACGAGGTCAATTATCCTGAAGCGAATCCTGCGAAAAATCTCTCACACGACAATGATAAGTTCAAACTAATAACTCTGAGTGTACCCAATATGAAGGCTTCTTGGGAATCGAGGACGGCGAACTAAGGGGGCGGAGTTGATGTCACGAGGAGACGGAGGAGGATTGGGCGGAAGAGGCCATGGGAGGGGGAGCAGGACCGGGAGGGTTCGCCACGACAAGTCAACCAAGGACAACCGATCTCGTCAACTGAATCCCAAGGACCCCACATACTGGCAGTCTCGTTCAGGGGGGAAGGGGGGCAATAGCCGTGAAGCGACTTCCGAGAGCAGTGGATCCAATTCTAGTTCGGATTGGAAGGAATGGATGACCCAGGACGCAGCAAGACGAATCCAGAGTCATGCAGACAAGACCGGTCGGAATCAGGAATTCAAGTCTAGAGCCCAGTCCGCCGCTGACAAGAATGAGGATAAGTAAGTAATCTCAAGGGTCGAGATTGATCTGTCTCTTGAAGTAGAATACCTTGAGTTTTCCCGGCTTTTTTCCTCTCACTGAAACTAATTCCCAACCCTGACTGCCTAAATCATTCAACATTTCAGTAATCTGGCTATACGCTGCATCTGAATCTTCTACAATTCTATACTCCCATGGTGTCATGAATCCGGATAGGGCTCGCAAACTTCAATGTGACTCATTCGCTACGGATTATGTCGCACAAGTGAAGAAGGGGTGCCCTAGTCAAAAAACATGGATGATGAATCATCGGATAAGAGGGATTGGGGTGGCATCCTAAGGTTCATATTCTACGATACTGTATTCTTCTTGGCATTAGTTTGGTTAGTAATTCATTTTTTTGGGATGGAATAACCCCTTCGAAACATTGGCGACATGATCCGTACCCCTCAGATCAAGGGTAATCGTATCGCCCCATATGCGATTTCCCTCAATTTTGATTCAAATCTTGGAGATACGCGTCGTATTGGACTTGGACGTCCTCTGCGACTATTGGTTCATTTATTCCAACCACCCAAGAGCGTGCTACTCCATCTAGATCAACGATTAGATATGATGGGAAACCGGGGATATCTTCTCTGTCAAACGTCTCTTCGATGTAATCTCTGGTGGCTTGACCATGAAGAACTGAATGACTGTTGTTACTATACTCAGACCAGTTCATTGCGTCTTCCTGAGATGCAATCTTAGTCCCTTCTGCATTATCATTGAGAAGTTCAACAAAACTGACGGTGTACCTATCGTCGAGACCCTCCATTGATTGCAACAATTCCTCTGTCCGATTAGCTTCATCATTACAGTAACCGCACCAATCGGCAGCATTGAACAAAATCACTAACATAGTCCCTCGGAACTCAGAGAGGGTGACATTCTCACCGTGTTGGTTGGGTGCGGTTAAGTCTGGAATTGGAACAACAGTATCCAGTTCCTCTGAACTATCATCGCCAACGCAACCAGACAAAGGCGATAGAAGGATAAGTAGCATCATCATTGGTGCTATGATACGCATTGATCGATCGAGTAGGTAGGATATTATGAATCTAAGTACGGATTAAGCGTTTAATGATTAAATCAAAGGGTTTTTGCTTGAGCCCTTTGATATCCCTAGACTGAACTTATCGGCTATCTATCCGCCCTTTCAGTGCCTAGCCATTGATTCAAAATAAGAATCACGCTTGCGATATAAAACATAAAAATATATTACCCTAGTATTACTGGAGTAATACATGGGTTCCGTGGTTATGATAGGTGTAGAGCTTGGATGTGAGTATCGACAAAGATTAGCGAATTACTGTATTGAAGAGCTGGTTGAAAGTTTCAATCGAGAGCAACCAATACAAGCTTGGGTGAGTGCTAGAGGAAGATACCTCATTGCTCTTAGAGAAGCATTTCTCAATACCGGATTTGATTGTTCAACCTTTATCTCTGAAAGTGGGATGTCATTAGATTATCCAATAGAAATATCGGGTCAAAGTATAGTTCAGATCGTATCATAGGGTTTGCAGTGGTCCGTTTCAAAGGCTATCCTCTGATAAATCTTGAAATTAGTCAATTCAATAGTATGCAGATAATTTATTCAGAATCTGAGACTCTCCTTTTCCATATAAGAAAAGATACAGCAACTAATAGTATTGTCAATAATATTGGAAGCATTAACCCAAGAGGCCCAGAGGTACCTAAGCCGAGTAGACTCTTCTCAACTTTGACCATGTTCGATGAACAGAAAGTGGGGGGCTCTTGACCCTCGAATTGAATTCCCAAGCATATATCAAAAGATGAATATGACATCGAATTAGACGTTGCTACAAAGCTGCAATCGTGTAATGTATAGCCAACCTTAGCCTCTAAAATACACTCTGGACTTTTGTCCTCAAAGCCATCTGGCCAATACACTGCTCCAGAATTATTGGAACTTATTTTCCCCATCTCAATCATGACGAAATTCATACTCATTGAAGCATCTACGTTGCTGCTGCATTCTAAAGCGAAATCAAAACTTATTTTTCTATCCGCTCCAATCTTCACATCCTCTGGTGTGTTGTAAATACTACAATCTGTGTAAGAATCGATTATGATTGTATTACTGTCAGTGTCGGATTGAGCCAAAAACCCTGCAGAAACACCGGCTACCTTTCTGACCACTGCTTTGACGGAAACCTCATGATTACTCGCTTCCATATGAACTGGTGCTCGGGCTTGAACTGTGATATTGTTTGTACCTCCTGCACCAATCAAAATTGTAGTTGGCCCACTTACTGCCAATTCGTCAAAGCTATACTGAATTTCTATTTCTTCAGGAGCACTGGAAGTATTCTCTATTTGGCATTCGAATGTAGTCGATCTAGTTGGATGTGTTGGAGACGAATCTAAGTGTACCGCGTTGTCTTGACAGTCTATTTCCACACCCGGTATTACTTGTTCTGCTTGAGCGGGAGTACCGGCAAACATCAGTAAAATTACTACTAGGATAATTTCGACTAAAACGGTCTTTAAAGCCACAAAATCACTCCATTCTACCTTGTCCTACTTCGAGTCCTTTCTAGTTATTTTATGGCAAGTTACTGAATAAAATTTTGGCAGTTGAATTAAACAGTATATCATCAGGAATTTTGAAACCTGCGGCAGCGAATGATTGGATTATGTTTCCTTCTTTGATCTTGTATTCTTCCGACGAACGAAACTGCTCCAAAATCATCTCGTCCGACCATCTTGTGTAGACAATGATGCGTTCGTCGTCTTCGGCAAATGTTGAACCAATGCAACCATTCTGAATTGCAATTGAAAGAAAAGCCTGCATAGACTCACTCATTTCTGAGGTGATTTCCTTGTCATTTTTGTTGGTAATCCACATTCTAACGACCGATGGTTTTTCCATACAAATACCATGATGCGGAAGTCTATACTCTTTCGCACGGATATGTCAGTATAGTAGACTAATGTCTCAAGAATCCGAGCTAATTATCGCGCTTGCCTCGATTTCCACCAGCAATCTATCATCTACCAGGGCGCAAATCTCTACGCCAGTAGAGACCGGCAATATTTCACCGAAAAATTTTCCGTGCACCTTTGCAACCTCCATCATGTACTCTTTGTCAGTAACATAAATCCGAGTACGGACGACATCCGACATGGTACCGCCTGCCTGTTCTATAGCATGCTGGATTTTCTCAAGGACATACTGGGTTTGAGCGCCTACATCCCCTTCTCCAAAGAAATTCCCATCCGCGTCCACAGCAGTAGTTCC
>MDSY01156990.1_pt1 | contig 10287 bp, 8 predicted proteins | sample 811131 | NCBI WGS metagenome assembly MDSY01 (sample SAMN05326643, study PRJNA326480) | marine metagenome | isolation source: seawater | place: Atlantic Ocean: South West | collected 2010
ATTGTTGGCGAATAGACTCAATTTCTCTTTCGCTTTCTTTTTGCTGTTTTGTGTTTGGCAAGTTTGCTTCAATCCATTTGCTGTGCCTTTTCGCCTTCAACAGTCTTTTTTTCTAAAAGTCGTCCTATTGCGTCACTAATAAATTTTGATGCAGATTTATATTCTTCAACTATTTGTGCTTTAAATTGTTCAAAATCGGTGATGGATAAAGATACTATTCTTATCTTTGATGAATTCATAATTTATGAAAGCTGGGAGCAACACGAATTTAAAGCACTAAATGAATTTTGTTCTATAAATCACTGGAGCTATGAAGTGGTAGCAATCTCATTCTCCACCAAACAAGTTGCAGTTAAAATAATTGGTATTTAATGACACAGTGAAAATAAAACATAACAAAAACAATGTGTTAATTAATTTCTGCTATTGAGCAGGTATATGTTTTTATTAGACCAGATTAGTTCTCTCGGAAAATCCAAATTTTAGTTATTAAAAATACCTGTCACCGTTAGGTCATTTAGAGATTGGATGCAGCGCTGTTAACCTCAAAAAATGCTGGGCCCTATCTTTGAGTAGGATACCAATCGCTTATATTTGACAGCGTATCAATTAGGCCTAACCTTGGATGGTAACCTCTGTCAAAAGCTTCAAATGTATCCAAAATAAATTCAACCGTAGGGCTGCTTTTCGCCAAAAATTGAATGGATTGAATGGCTGCAGAAATAGCTTTTGAGTCCACATTCTCTTCAGATGGATTGGTTGATGCCAGTCTGATGTTGATAGCTAGGTCAATTTCCTTGTTTTGTATTTTAGCCCACTCATCAATAATATTTTTAATCGCGTAGCCCATGGCATTTCCTTGCCACGGGCATTGAACTACCAACTTAGAATATCTGGCCGCGTTATAAGTTGACATTGTTGACGCTAGATTTTTCATTTCGTCTAGCATGCAACCTGTGGAAACTGAAATATTAAATGGCTTGGAGTCGGCTTTTTGATTTGCTGAAGTGGAAATTTTGCTGAACCAAATAGGTATATCAATATTTTCTAAGTTAACCAAAAGTTCATCAGAAATTTCACGGCTAATTAATTCTATTGCATGAATGTGTTTGCTAGCCGCTATCAGCTGAGTAACTGCAGTTTTTTCAATTCGTCCACTAAAAAACACTACAGATTTAATTCCAAGATCTCCAAGAACGCTTATACGCTTTGCGCTGCCAGGATTGAGAAAATCAACTAGAGGAACTCTGACTGTTTGAATGCCGAGTTGTTTAAGGCGAAGAAGCGGATAGTCATTTCTAGTAATCTTTCGACTGAATTCTTCCATAGGCCCATTAGCGGGCATTATAACTGGCTGACACCAGTCATGCCTTAGTGAAGGAATTAGCCTTGGCATCTGCAACAGCACTTTTGTTTCGGCATAAGAGGTTTCTTGATCGGCGCCCACCTCCCTGCCATGCGTTGGAATCCATGTAAAATCATGACCGCTCTCATTAACATGAAAAATAGTGACTCCAAACTTTCCCTTATCATCACGTCCAAACTCATCCGCAGGTAGACCTCTGAAAATTGATGAAAAATCTTGCCTAGTAAAACTGGTTGAGGGCAAACAATATAATTTAATTCCTTTATATTTATTTATGAAAAAATGATGCACATGACCTGAAATTATTGCCTCTACATTCCTAGAAAATGCCAAGTCTAAAAGCCAGTGCCTACCTGGTTCAGCATAGTTGTCATAGTGTTCTGACTCATTTTCATCACAGATAAATGGGGGATAATGCGAAAACAAAAAAATTCTTTTTCCTGTTTGATTTTTAAGGAGTTCTTCAAGCCAATATCGTTGTTTATTTTCTTCATTGGTGCCTCCATTAACTAATGAAGAATTCACTACTACAAATAAAATATCTTTGTGCTCAAAACTGTAATAACTATCACCAAAAGCTTCTCTATAAATAGAAACAGTTGATTCATTAGCCGCCTTGGCTGGCGCAACCTCAGATAATTTGTCACCCAAATCATGGTTGCCCGGAACAAAGTGTAGCTTAGGTTTTAATGGGGTTAAAATCTTATGCGCCTCTTTGGCTGCCGGATGATACGAGTCCATATGAGGAAGGGGGTGTACTACATCTCCTAGGTGTATCACAAAATCATGGTCTTCTTGCTGTAATAAGCTGACAGCGTAACGGGCACGACCGTTAGCTCTTTCGTTAACTGGAAAGACTGTTGATAAATCACCCTCTGGTGATCTCATGTGGGTATCTGTTATAATACCAAAAGAAAACGAGTTATTGTTGTTCGTCATTATGGTTCTCCTTATTTTTAGGCATCTAACACCACTTGCAAAATAGTTTCTTTAGTCTCAATTCCACCCCGCTTGCCAATCGTTATTGATCCATACCGCTGGGCAAATGACAGAGGCAATGGTCGATCTTCAGGCAAAGCTAGCCACAACCTAAGCAAATGACGACGTTTTGAGAGTTCAGGCCAATCAATAAATTCTGTTCGGTCGTGCAAAAGATTATGGTTATAAACGAACTGAATGTCTCCTGGTCTAAACTGCATACTCAAATGTATTGATGGCTCATTAGCAATTTCATCAAAAAGGTCCAAAGCTTCAATTTGTTCTAATCTTAGTTTTTCTGCCTTTTCATAACGCTGGGCTGAATCAATATATTCTCGATGATAGAAACAAGTTAAATAATTCTTATACCAATTAAAGACAGGCACATTGTAATAAGGCTGTTGACCAACAGGGATTTCACCACGGCGATCGCGTGCGATGGGATCAAAAAGAAGCTTGGCTAAATTGGGACTACGCTTGGACATTTCATTATAAATAGTTACGCTGGAAGCCAGCATGGATTTTCCACCCTCTTTTGCTTCCTTTAGGCATAAAAGCCCAACTACATCGCAGCTATCTGTGTGAAAATGCTGGCGAGCAGTTGTTTGGTACACTCTTGTGGAGGGATCCGCAATATCCAAGCCAATGTCGCGAACGTGTCCAAGCAAGTGGCCAGCAGCATTTTGTGAGCGAGCTAGACCAAGGTGGGAACCAATTCCACAATAAATTGTTGAGTAGGTTTCCACATCATATCGATCAATAGGTAATCCTCGTATGAGTTTGAACCCTAGTCCATGCCGGAGCTCATCTTTTAGTTTTGATAAGAAAGAGCCGAATTTCGGTAGTTTGAAAGTTGCCTTTGAAATTCTTCCAAGTTGTTCACCGCTATCTAAAAATTGTGAGGCAGCGATTTCTAATTCATAAATTTCTTCTAGACTTAATTGATAAGTCCATAGCTCTTTATTATTATTTAAAGCTTCGCCATTCCAAGCAGCTGGGACATTCATAACTTTTGGAACGTTCATTTTTGCCTCCTGTCTAATATTCTCAGTTTTGCCGGTTTAGCGCTATGGGCGCACGCGACGCCGCACTAAAATAAATATTGCTAGGCAAGTTAACCCCCAAAAGAATAGACAAATTGGGCTAGAAAAAAATATTGTCCAGCTGCCACGCGACATCAGCAACGATTGGCGAAAATTATCTTCAAGCATTGGCCCCAATATAAACGCTATCAAAAACGGGGCTGCTGGAATCTCGAGTTTCAACATCATGAAGCCGACAACTCCCATTACAAACATAATTGCTACATCAAATATTGTATTATTTACTGCATAGGCGCCAAAAACACACAGAACTAGAACAATTGGAAAAAGAACTCGATGGGGGATATCAGCAATACGGCTAATCAGGCGTATAAAAATTTTTCCCACTAACAATAGAAAAATTGAGCTCATCATGATGCCAATGAACAACGCATATATGAGGGGAAGGTTTTCTTGAAACATAATGGGGCCAGGGCGCAATCCATGAACCATAAAGGCTCCTAAAATAATTGCCGTTGTAATATCGCCCGGAATTCCAAGTGCCAGCAGTGGAATGAGAGTTGCGCCGGCAGTGCCATTATTACCGCTTTCAGCAGCTGCAATTCCTTCAATTTCACCTTTGCCAAAATTAGCTGCATTTTTTGATGTACGGCGTGCCTCTGAATAGCTTAGGAATGCAGCCGGCGCACCACCAATTCCTGGAATTGCACCAAGAATAACACCAATGAAGCTGCCGCGTATAATTGTTGGCAGAGTGTTTTTAAGGTCGATGAGGCTAGCACCAACCCCAGCCAATGGGTTGTGTTTTCGTATTGTTTCACTGCGGCCAAAAGATGCAATAATCTCAGGAAGGGCAAAAAGGCCAATTAGTACTGGAATAAAATTGAGACCACTCATTAATTCGACGTGCCCAAAAACAAACCTATTGGTTCCATAAACGAGGTCAAGTCCAACCACTGCAAGGATCAATCCAAACGCAGCGGCACCAAGTCCCTTTAATAACTGATCTCCTGATACACTGGCTATAATGGTTAATGAGAAAAGGATAAGTGTAAAAACTTCAGGAGACCCAAAAGCTAATGCAAGAGCTGCTAGTGCACCAGCACATAAAATTAATGATAAGTTTGATATAAAATCAGCAATACAGGATGAATAAAGTGCAATATCCAGTGCACGCCTTGCTTCGCCTCGGCGGGCTAATGGATAACCATCCAACAATGTGCATGAAGCTGCTGGTGTACCTGGTGCATTAATTAAAATAGCAGTTATCGAGCCACCATAGAGACCACCTTTATAAACACCGAGTAATAGCAATATCCCACTCACAGGGTGGAGTGTAAATGTGAAAGGCAACGTCAGGGCAACAGCCATTGGAGTGGTCATCCCTGGCACAGCGCCAACAAAAGTACCAATAGTAACGCCTAACCCCAATAGCATTAAATTATTCCAGCTGGCAAAAATATAAAAGCCTTCTTGGAGGACGTCTAACATTGGTTAAACCCACTGCAGTAAAGGTGCCAGTATCCCATTTGGAACTGGAACATGCGCGACCTTATAGAAAAAAAGATACAGTAAAACTGGCAGAAGAAATGAAATGAGGACGATTGTAGTTGGACTTCGCTCTCCTGCAAGCAACAGACTAAGAGAAAGTGCTAAAGTCCCACTAATAATAAAACCCAAAAAACTCAAACCTAAAGCGTAAATCGCAAGCAAAAGAAGAAAACCTGTAATACGCAACGATGCATTAGGGTGAGAGTTATCAAGCTTAGGAAACTGCTCTTCTTGTACGATTTTGCGATTTTTAAACATTATTGCAGTTCCAATAATTGCTAAAATTACTGCAACAATCTGAGGATAATAGGTAGGTGAAAGCGCGGCGTATCGGATTTTTTTAGGGGTGTCTATGCCAAATGGAATTAATAATAACAAAAGCAATAAACCTACTCCAAGCATTATAACTCCAGAAAGGAAATGCTTGTTCATGATGCCGCCCTCTCAATTCTTTTAAGCTTTTCAAGGCGAAAGTCATCTGAAAATAGAAATTTGTTTAATGCAAATACTCCAGCCGCATACGCACTTCGTGTATTGCAAATGGCAACCCTTTTTGTTGTTAGGGTAGATTTAATTTCGGCAAGTCCAGCAAAGACACCCTCAACATAATCGCTTTGGCGTCCAACCTCGCCAGCTATGAAAACCTGATCAGATATAAGAATAGAGGAGGCTAAATCGATACCTTTTGCAAATCGTTTTCCTGCATCAAAGAATGCTTGTTTCACACTTTCATTGCCAGTTTTAGCAGCGGAAAAAGCTTCGTTGAGATATTCATTCGCTTTATGAAAGTCCACATTAGTATTTGGATTGATATTCCTCAGTTGTCTAACAATGCTAGCGCCTCCGCCGACTTGCTCCAAGCAACCTCGTCTTCCACAGTAGCAAATTGTATTATCGTCGGATGTCACAATATGAGAGATTTGTATAGGTGGTGACATATTATCATGTGGCCCATGACCTATTATTTGAAAGGCTGCACCAAGCCCCACACCGCAGTTAATTAGTAAATATTTTTGACCAGTTTTTGCCAATGCTAGCTTTTGAATTTCAACTTGAAGTAATGACTCTGCTCGTGAAACAATCCGAAATTGAATAGAAGTTTTTGATCGTATTAGATCAAAAACTTGAACATCTTTCCATCCTAGTGATGGAGAATTTATCTTACTGGATGTCTCAGTTATAACAGCATCTGGTATGCCAATAACCATACCAGCACCCAAAATTTGATTAAATTTTAGCCCTGAATCTTCTATTAGTTCATGGGCGTTATTAACTAGTATTGAAAATGCTGCCGAAGGGTCATTTAACTCAAGATTAAATAATTCACGTTCAGCAATAATCACCCCAACAGCATTCATTATAGCGACAGATTTTCTATTATGTGCAACTGTAATCCCTAAAACGTAGGCACCACATGGATTAATGCTTAAATATGACCGACGCCTTCCTAAACGACCTGTTGAAATACTTTCAGGCTCTTCAATAATTAAACCAGCATTGAGCAGTTTATGAATATTACGCGATAGGCCTGCCCCTGTTAGGGCACACTGGTCACACAGATCTTGCCGCGATAATATTTTAGAATGTCGTAAATATAATAAAATTTTTCGAATGTTGCTTTCTCGAATATCTGCAACAGGGCGCTTTTCGTCTGGGTGAACATTTGACTTAATGTTTTGTCGCATAGACCGCATAATACCTTTTGTTACATCATGTAAATAAGTATTGAAAATATTTGACTACCATGTCAATACTTGAATCTCATTAGCGCGCAAAGCGGTAAAAAATATTTTCGACATAGTTTGAAATAAATAGGGAGGTAATAATGAAAAAAGTACTGTGTAAATTAACTTTTTTGATAGCCAGTTTAATGATGGCTACTTTAGCATTGGGTGTTCAAGCTTCTGATTATCCAAATCGACCGATTACAATCGTGGTGCCATATGGCCCCGGTGGTGCATCAGATCTGTCAGCCCGCCTTGTAGCAGGTTCTGCTCCAGCTTTCTTAGGTCAGCCAATGTTAGCAGTAAATAAAACTGGTGCTGCTGGCGTTGTTGGCTCTACTTTTGTGAAAAACTCAAAACCCGATGGATATACCCTATTGTCGGCGCGTGTTGGATCCCAAATGGGTGTGCCGGCAATGAACAAAACCATTCCATACAAATGGGATGACTTTACAATGTTGGGTCTCATTGAGAGAAATCCTTTTGTCCTAGTTGTAGACCCAAAAAGTTCAATGAAAACATTTGCTGATTTTGAGCAAAAGATCAAAAATGGTGACGAATTAGTTTACAGCAGTGCTGGAGTTGGGACTCTGCTTCACACTGGGGTTGCAGTCATGGCAGACGCCATGAATGCTGACTTCGAAAAACTTATACATGTACCATTCAAAGGTGGTGGCAAGGCAGCGGCAGCAGTAGTCTCTGGACAGGTTGATTTTTCTTTCCAAAATCTTTCTGCTGTTTCAGGAAAGATAGATGCTGGTCAATTAAGGGCATTAGTTGTCACTACGCCAGCCCGCCAAAAAATTATTCCTAATGTACCAACCGCAAAAGAGGTTGGTTATGAAAATATTGAAATGGTTGTTGGTTGGTCAGCGGTTTATGGCCCACCCGGCTTGCCTGAAGATGTGGTTGCAAAATGGACAGACACCTTACAAAAACTTAAGGTGGACCGCGGCTGGAATAAAATGACGAAGGGGCTTGGCAATATTGTTGACGTCCGTTCAGCCGCTGACACTAAGGCTTATGTTAAGGCTCAATATATGGCCTACGATAAAGCTCTAGAGAAAATGGGCCTCCGGATTGAATAAATAAGATTAAGGGAGTGGAGATACAAAGTTGATGTGTTTTTGCTCCCTTATTTACGTTATATTATTTTTAGCACAACCAAATCAATGAAGTAGTAAGAAATGCGTCCTAATTTTCTTTTTATTATGGCTGACCAACTTGCTGCACCAGCTTTGAGAGCTTATGGCGACCAAATAGTCAGGGCCCCCGCTATTGATAGCTTAGCTAATCAAGGTGTGGTTTTCGAAAATGCATATTGTAATCTGCCAATGTGTGGGCCTTCTCGTGCATCAATGCACGCTGGAAAGCTCCCATTCTCAATTGGCATGTACGACAATGCATCTGAGTTTATGGCTTCTATCCCAACATTTTCTCACTACCTTCGCGGCCTGGGCTATCAGGTTGAACTTTGCGGCAAGATGCATTTTGTTGGTGCTGATCAACTACATGGTTACAATAAAAGGCATACTACAGAAATCTATCCTGCAAATTTTGCCTGGACTGTAGATTGGTCAAAAGGACGAGAATATCGACCAACTAATTTGACGATGGCGCCAGTTATTGAGAGTGGTCAATGCATACGCACACTCCAGATGGATTATGATGACGAGGTAGCATATCATGGGGTGCAATCACTATATGATCTCGCGCGTCGACAGAGTGATAGTCCGTGGATGCTAACAGTATCCTTTACACACCCTCATTCACCATTTGTAATTGCTGAAGAGTTTTGGAATCTTTACGACCCTAACGAAATTCCTCTTCCATCTGTTCCACCAATGGCACTTGACGACATGGATCACCTAAGTCGTAATTTGCATTACTGCCAAGCGCGTGACAAATTCGCTATCACCGATGTTAATCGACGTACTGCAAGGCAAGCTTACTACGGAATGATTTCTTATGTTGACAGCAAAATTAGAGATTTGCGCTTAGCCCTAGATCGAACAGGTATGGCTGAAAACACAGTCATAATTTTTACTGCTGATCATGGTGAAATGATGGGTGAACGTGGCATGTGGTTCAAGCAGCATTTTTTTGAATGGGCCGCACATATACCTCTAATTATGCACGCACCATCTCGGTGGAATTCAGCCCGAGTTTCAAAAAATTGCTCACTTATTGATATTATGCCAACACTGCTCGACCTTGCTAACGAAGCACCATTTACTGACTATGTTGGAGACATTGATGGCTCCTCATTGGTTCCGGCCCTTCATGGAAATACTGCAAGCATGCCAGATATAATAATTTCTGAATTTGCTGCTGATGGTTCAACAGGGCCTAGCCGAATGGTAAAAAAGGGTAACTTTAAATACATGGATCTTGAGGGGGTTGATGCGCTTTTGTTTGATCTTGCGAATGATCCGCTTGAACTAGTAAATTTGATAAACGAGAAAAGTCATAAGAATATAGCAGAGGAATTAAAGTTAATTTGTGAAGCAGATTGGGACCGATCACTCATGTATGAAACAATAGCAGCAGATCAGCGCCGTCGATTAAAAATACACAAAGTAACTGGTGGCAATCCGACTTATGTGAATATTATTCGTACTGATGACGCAGAACGATATATTCGCAATGGCGGCGCTGCTGATACTAAAGCCCGTTCAAGACTACCATATGTTGAACCCGCAAAACCCAAAAAAAGTGAATAATGTTGTCTGATGTCTGAGGGGATTTGCTTTGAAAAGTAGAGCCCACTCCGTTTGCTATACAGAACTGTGGCGTTCTCTTTGTCTACCATCTTGTGTACCCACTGACACGGTTGTGGGTGCAGTTTTTATTGAACATTGATCTGTAAAATAGTATTCTTTGCTCAGGCATTTAATTACCAACTTGTGCGCCTTGTCATCCTGACTAAAGCACTAAAGCGGAGGACAGCGCGATGACATCTCATCACACTTCTCTTTATAATTCCGATATCAATAAACCTTCTGAATGCGTTCTAAAGCAGGAGCTCATTACCTATGAGAAAACTGAGTTTGGTTTAAAGCTAACCAAGCTCGAGAGAACCTTCTCTGGCGAGCCGCATACTGATAGCTATACAAGCTCTCCGATAGTCCTCACCCCCTCTGATAGTTAAAAGGGGGGTGTGGCTCAAATGACACGGTTTAAACACATTTGATTCACAATGACGCCACAACATCCGTTTAGACAGGGATAGCAGCTAATTTCATTGTTGTTTTCTCCTCCCTAAACTTGGGCTGCTTTCGGGCAGTCCTTTTTTTTATTAAAGCTTGGCAAAATCAATGACCTCTGGAAGACTGATAGCGAAAATCTTCTTTCTCGGAGTGTGTCATGCTAATCGTAAAAGTTACCTTCAAAATTCCAAAAGACTTAGACCTTGAAATTCTAAAGGGAAAGTTTGAGGAAACTGCTCCTATGTATAGAGACACAAAGGGCTTAATTCGTAAAAATTATATATGTGATTTAGATAAATCTATTGGCGGTGGAATATACTGTTTCGACAATAGAGAAAACGCTGACGCTTGGTTTGATGATGATAGAATTGAGTGGTTAACAAATAGATTTTCAAAACCCGATATAGAGTATTTCG
>MDSY01069946.1_pt1 | contig 10286 bp, 7 predicted proteins | sample 811131 | NCBI WGS metagenome assembly MDSY01 (sample SAMN05326643, study PRJNA326480) | marine metagenome | isolation source: seawater | place: Atlantic Ocean: South West | collected 2010
CTCGAAGGGAGCCGGGATGCTCGACATCGTGGAGCGAGCGGGCGCGAAACTTCCCCGCCTCGCGGCGCTGGCACTCGCACCCGGACTCGCCCTCGTCAATCACAGCTGCCTACCGAACTGCCAGCTGGAACTCACGCGGGGTGCCGACGACGACGTCGACGACGAGGACGAGAAGGACGATGAGAAGACGAAGAAGCCGGAGAGGGGCGCGGACTGCGGCGGCTTGCGCGTGTCGCTGCTCGCGCTGCGCGACATCGCCCCGGGCGAGGAACTCACGGTGGGATACGTGTCATGCACGCAGGATCTGTCGTCGAGGCGCGCGGACCTCGCAGCCAGGCACGGGTTCGTTTGCACCTGCGCCAGGTGCGGGCTCGAGTCCGGCGGTGGGTCCGGCGCGAACCCGTCTTTGGTGGATATGAAACGACTCGCGGACCAGGCGCAGGAGGAGGCCAGGTACGAGGACGCCGAAGCCGCCGCGCGTGTCGTCTTGGAGTCCACACCGAACGACGGGGACGCGCACCACAAGATCGGTACCGCGATGCTGGGACAAGGGCGATGGGCGGATGCGCACGCGGCGTGGCGCGAGGGAGCGGCGGCGCACCCGGGCCACCCGGCGCTCTCGTCGCAACTCGACAAGGACCGCGCGTACGCCCCGGGTGTGCCGGCTTCCGTCGAGATCCCCTCGGGTTTAGGGTTCGAGTCGGTACACGATGCGGGTATATGGGCCACCACTCAGTCCGCCCCGTTGTTGACCGAGGCTGAGTGCGCGGAGTGGGTTCGCGTCGCGGAGAAGGCGGGGGCGGCTCGGGGCGGTTGGACCACGAGCAGGCACTACGCCGTGCCCACCACCGACATACCGGTTCACGCCATCCCACACCTTCTCCCGCTGTGGAACGATTTCATGCGGGACAAACTCGCGCCCTTGCTCGCGTCGATGTGCCCGAGCGAGATGCCGACGCCGTCGAGCGTCAGGGTGCACGACGCGTTTGTGGTTCGGTACGAGTCTGGCGCTCAGCACCACCTGCCGATGCACGTGGACCAGTCCGCGATGTCGGTCACGTTGGCGCTCAACGATGCGGGCGAGTACGACGGGGGCGGGACGATGTTCGCGGCGCCCGTGGGCGAGACGGTGAGGCCCGGGCGTGGGCACGTCGTCGCGTTCAAGGGTGGGCTTCAGCACGGCGGGTCGCCCGTGACTCGAGGGACGCGGTACATAGTCGCCGCGTTTCTGTTTGCCGAGTGATGGTTCGATCGACGTGTGATACAATCGTGCTAGCTAGGTTCATATAGCATCGTCCACTGTCATTCGGCTCATCGCTATCCCGTCATCGCCCCTACTCCTGCCGGATCGTCTTCTCTGCTCCACTTCGTCTTCGTCGAAGTTGTCCCCTCTCGCTCTGCTGTAATTTCCACCTTCGAGATCTTCGGCTGTGAGGAACCCTACGAAGTACCTGTTGTAAGCTAGCAGAGCGATGCCGAGGGCCAAGCATATGCCCACAATGGTCATGAAGACACTGCGACCTCTATCCGTCGCGTGGCCATCGCCCTTCGCCAGTTTGGGCATGCAGTGGGCCAGATCCGCCAGAGTAGCGTTATTTACCTCCGAGCAGTTCGTTAGGCCGGGGGGCGAAGGCGGTGGGGACGGTACGGGCCCACCATCCGCGACGCACGGCACCGTCCCAGCCACCAGTACAGCCGCAACCACGGCCAGGTAGACACCTTTCATCAGATCCAGTCGTGCGTCGCCTGCGCGCCTCTGTTCTACCGGCCGTGGACCTCTCGTTCGACATCTCGTTAGACGTCGCTCGTTATCTGGAGCACGTGGGTGACAAAATATTAAGTCGCCTCTTCTCGCCGCACCCCCTCTGAGGCGCACACCACCCACGCGCATACACCCGAGCGCACCGGTACGTCGCATCCCACGATGTTTGCCGCAGCCAGGAGGAGGGTGGCGCGTGTGTCGTGCGGCGCCCATCGTGCCCACCGGTTCACCGCACCGATGGGCACCACCGCGCAGGCGACGTCACCATCCTCGGGCTGGATGGGGCGGCCGGAGAGCGACTCTCGGGCCTTCACCGGCGAGGACGCCGAGCGCGGCGACGTGCGCACGCCCGCGGACTCGGATCGGGAGCACTTCCGCGAGAACCCGAGCGTCGCCCTGTGGAGCGAGTGGGGGTTCGACGGGACCCCAGAGGGTGCTCGGGCGTTGTTCACGGAGTGCGTTTCGTCCGCCCGCACCCCGCGAGACGCGGCGTACTGGGCCTATCACGTGGCGAGGAGCTCGTGGTTCCTCGGACAGGGCGCCGCGGGTATCATCGCGTCCTCCCTCGGCGGCTTGGGCGGTCCCTCGGGCGGCGGCGCGCCCCTGGCGGGCGACGGCAGCCTCCGCTCCGGCGTCGCGGCGGGCTCCAGGCTGATGGCCGAGGCGCTCCAGACGTACAGGCAGGATCTCGCGCACATCAACGCCGGGACGTACAAGGCGCCGTACGACATGGACCCCAACCACAGGCAGTTCAACCCCGCGTTCGTGGCGAGCAAGACGGCCAAGTTTCTGTCCGAGGCGGCCTCCACGCTGGAGAAGAACCGGGCGGCGAAGCGTTCAGAGCCGCCAGAGACGAAGGTGTGGATGGACTCGCCTTTGTACCCGGACTACTACCTGAAGACCTTCCACTGGCAGACGGACGGGTGGCTGTCGTCCAGGTCCGCGGAGGTTTACGAGACGTCCACGGAGACGTTGTTCCTCGGGAGGCAGGACGCCATGCAGAGAACCGCGCTGGTGCCGCTGTCCGAGTGGATGCGGGAGAAGGGCACGGTGGACGGGGCGGGTGCCAAGTTCCTGGAGCTCGCGTGCGGCACCGGTCGGTTCCTGACGTTCGTGCGGGATAACTACCCCGAGATGGACGTCACTGGGCTGGACCTGTCGCCGTTTTATCTGGCGGAGGCTCGCAAGAACGGCGCGTATTGGGAGAAGCTTCGGCGGCGGAAACAAAGCTCCCCCGCCGGGCTGGTGACGGAGACCCTCGCGAGGGTCGGTGGGTTAGCCAAGGCCGCGGGTCTTCCCGTTCCCCCGATGCCGTCCGCGCCTCGAGACGACACGCAGGACGAGGCTGAGAGGGAGACCCTGGGTGACTGCGAGTACGTGCAGGCCCAGGCTGAGCAGATGCCGTTCCCCGACGCCTCTTTCGACGCCATCACCTGTGTGTACCTGCTGCACGAACTGCCCGTCGATGCGAGGCGTGAGGTGGCGAAGGAGGCGGCGCGGGTGCTCAAGCCCGGCGGTGTGCTCGTGCTGGCGGACTCCATACAGCTGGGAGACAGGCCGCGGATGGACAAAAACCTGGGCAGGTTCGGCGACTTCAACGAGCCGTACTACAGGTCGTACATCGAGCAGGCGCTGGTGGAGGTTTTCGGGCCGGAGGGTGCGGGCCTAGAGCCGTGGACCAAGGATCTTTGCTCCAGCACCAAGGTTCTGTCGTTCAGAAAGCCGGAGTAATAGTGGCGCGCCCGTGCTATAATTCTTTCACGTTCCCTCCTTTTTGGGGGCGAGTTGTAACTAATTTGACCTCTGCGAGGTATCTTGGCACTCTCCCTCCGCGGATCTAACCCCCGAGCATGAAGCGAAGCACGCGGTGGTGTACGTCACGCCGTCTTCGCCGCACGCGGGTCTCCACCTGGCGAATTGAGTGCCGTTTCCTGAACCCGACTCTGAACCGAAGGAGCCGAGGCACCGAAAGATGCACTCCGGGTCCTCTCGGCGCCTTTCGCAGCTCCCTTCCGACGTGATCGCGTCCGCATCCACGTCACGAAGAACGGCGGTGCAGTTGACCCAGCAGGCGTTCGCATAGGTGGTGTTAGCGTGGCACATGGGGTTCCAAGGCTCGTCACGGCACTTTACCCTGCAGTCAAAGAGGTGCTCTTCCAAGGACAGTTGCGGAGCGGGCGGCTGGCTCGGCGGCGCAGCCTCTGTGACATTTGAACGCGTGGAAACGACCCGGCAGCTCGCGAAGTCGGCGCGAAGGAGGAGTAGAAGGCTGAGGTAGAGTAGTCGCATACGATGGGTGCGACGCGCGGGTGTCTTTGCGTGCGAAGTTCCAGAGTATGGTTGATGATCAAACATACCTCGTCGTTACAAACGTTTTGAATTTCTCAGATTCAGTTTCAACCGCCAAGACGCCTTCTTCGACGGGGACGCAGCGCTTTGTGCATGGCTAACTTCAGATGGTGCGATAGGCCCATCGCAACTTCTTCAACTGCACGTCGCCCGAATTTACGAACGGTGTAGTTGAAGCGCACATCCCACCATCTGAAGTTACCGAAGTGCCCAAAGCGCTGCGTCGCCGACGAAAGTCCCGCGTCGAGGGTCATGATTCAAATCACGCGCTGCTCTGCGACGTGGGCGTCGGGACGTTCGCGTGCATCGTCGACTTGCCTATCGTCCCTTCGCTAGTACCCTGCCCTCCACCCGGTTTCTTGACGGCGATGGCGGCGAGTATGTCCGACAGAGCGACGACCCCTATGGGTCTCCTGGCGTCGTCCACGACCCAGACGCGGTGCACAGCCTTGACGTGCATCGCGTCCATGACCTCGGCGATCGTGGCGGTGGGTTCGCAGGTCACCACGAGCCTCGATCCCTCGTTCGCGAGCGCGGCGCTGAACACGGTCGAATCGGGGTTGTACAGGGATCGGTCGACGATGTCGGGAACCTTGGGGTTGGTGATGCCGTGCGCGTGGAGCAGGTACTCGCCCACGGGCAGCGCGAGGGCACCGTACGCGTCACTCTTCAACGTCATGATATCGGTCTCGGACAGGTTACCCACGAGCGCGTCGGTGTTCTCGTCGATGATAGCCACCGCCTGCACGTTCGCCCGTTCCATCTCGTAGAAGCAGTCAACGACGGGTGTCGACGCGTTGACGGACACCACGCGGCGGCCGCCTTGGGCGCCGAGTTGCATGGACTGGACGGTGGCGTTCATGACCGTCTGGTCCAATAGGTCCGTGTTGCGGCGGAGGTACATGGCGAGGTCGGACTGCGCGACGATATCGACCACCATGCCCGACGCGTCGATGACTGCGAACCTGTGCGGGCACTGGCGGAGCATGGGAGAGCCGGGTTCGTCGCGGTGTTCCTCTCCTGCGTCGGGGTGGGGACGGTCAGGGGCGGGCTGGGGATGGGAGAAATGTTGGGGAAATCTCACCTATGTGCATGCAACGACGGAGGGCGTCGGCCAGGGACATGTCCTCGGTGGCGGTGGACCAGACGCCGGTTCCGTCCCATCGCGAGCGAACCTCGACGAGCGGGGTCTTCGAGTACGCCTGGCCGACGGCGGTGAGCGCGGCCATGCGGTCGAGGACGTTCGCGTCGCGAGTCGCGGTGGCTGTGCTGTTGACCCGCTCGAGAAAACCGAGGACGAGGTCGCCGCACGAGATGAACGCCTGCGCGTCGTAGTGTTGGTTATCGGCGTGCATGGCGACGAGAGGCGCCGCCTGGACGCGCAGGCTGCTGAGCAGCTCCATCGCCTTGCTGACGGTCTCGTCGGTGCGCAAGACCCCTGGGAGCACGGGTCTGGTTGGTAGCCCAAGAGTTGAGTTCTCAGCCGCGAGCTGCTTGCGCGCGGAGAGGTACGCCGCGAGGTTGGTGCGATCGAGGAGATCCGCGGGGTCCTCGCCCTCGGGGGTGGGTGAGTTGGACATGGTCGGCGGAAGGTGCCGGCTATTATGTGACGACACCCGCTCCTTTTAGGTCAACCGAAGGGGCTCTTGGAAACGGCAAGTCCAAGAAACGGCCGCGACAAGAACGTTGGGATTTCGCAGATCGTTCCGTTTGGCAAAAAAAGTTCGGGACCGTCGCGCTGATGAGCACAACCGGAGGGCGAGCGGGTCGACTGGCGGCGGTCGCGCCACTCCGCACATCTCAGGATCGGTCCAGTGAGCCAGCCATGGTGCACAAGCCGGCACCACTGAGCATCCTCACCAACATCGAGTCGCAGGTTCCCGGGGGACGTCGATGGGCGGATGCGAGTTTTCACCCCCCCATCCTGGCGACGGTGACGTCCCCGAGGGGTACCGCGTGTGGGTTGGTGTGCCTGCTGCGCGAGATCCCGACCCTCGTCGTGCCGCTCCACATCGTCGGGTCCATCGATGACCTCCCCACGGTCAAGGCGGTGGCACGCGTTCCAATCCACCCCGTCGACGCCTTCGGAAACGAGACCGTCTCGAAGGATACCGCATCCGCGGGGGTGCACGTGGAGCTCAAGATGCACCCGGAGACGCTCCTCTATCACAGCCCGCCGCCGTCCGCGGGTCGTTCCCTGGACCACGACCACCTGGACTACGTCGCCGTCGCCGTCAGGTACCCGTACCCGAAGGAGAGGCTCAGGAGGCTGGAAGATGCCGCCGAGGTGGTCGCGCCGCGAACCCGCGTGACGCTCTTCGCCGCACCCGCCGAGTGGCACGAGCTCAGTACACCAAACGACGCCGATGCACGCGCCCGACGCGCGCAGAAGTACCAGCTCACGTCTGCATCCGCCGCCGCGTGCATCAGCAGCCGCGGGGGTGCGGCGGCGTACGCGGAGGTGATGTGGAGGCCCGGGTGGACCACGTCGAGGAACGCGCTCACCGCCGCGGAGCACGTCGTCGTCCGGCACAACGCGACGCGGCTGCCGAGCGAAGCCGGCGCGCTGGTGATGTCCGCGTCACCGGGGTGGAACGGGTCCGAGCCGTGCGCGGGGCCGGGTGAGTACTGGGCCGGGTTGCGCATGCTCGCGCTGCAGAGGTTAAGGGCTCAGGACGGGGAGGAGGGCGCGGGGGTGATGATCGCGGATATACTTCGCGACGTCGCCGAGCACGAGGCGCAACGGATCGTCCGGGCATCAGTGAAGGCTCTGAGGATGCGACCCGTGGTGGAGGAGCTCATGCGCGACGCGGCGGGGATGTACCCGGGGTCCGGGTCCAGGGGTATGAGGTGTCGCGCCGCCACCGAGGCGCTCCTCGCGGTTGGCAACGAACCGGTCGGCGCCACCGCGCAGGCTGCGCTGATGCACAAAAACAACGACAGGGAGATTCTGACGGGGAACTCCCCCACACGCGCCGAGAACGGGTCCGCGCACTTGCAGAGGGACATGGAACGATGGACGGAACGGTTCCCGCTGTCCGTGCAACTGGCGGACGCGACGTGCCACGCCCTGGGCTGGCTGGCGCGCGCGGGCATAGGCGACGGCGACGCGGGCCTGGGAACCGGCGACGCGCTCTGTCTGAAACTGATGTGGCGCCATCCCAAGTGCGGCGCGCTTCGGGCGAAGGGTCTGTGGGCGCTGAGGATGCGGCTACAGCGCAGGTTGAGCTACCCCGCGGTTGGATCGGACGGACGGACCGGCCTGACGAGGATGGCGGAGGAGGCGAAGAGGGCGCTGGAGGAGCCGGAGGAGGTCGCGCCGGGGCCGGGGCGATCGGCGATGATGAACCAGGCCGCCATGCTGGCGGACCTGTGCCTGCAGAGCGTGCCGGGGTACCCGCCGGAGAAACCCAGACCGCCCATCATCCCCGTGGACGTGACGGACAGGCCGAGGAGCTACTCCAACGACACAGCGCATCTCCTTTAACTCTTATTAGCGTCGTAGAATTGTTTTCGAGGTGAAACTTTTGAAAAAGCTAGCACAGATCTGGACTGCGCGAAGGCGTTCGCGCGCACGATGGCGACGAAAAAGAAGATTTGCACGGCGCTCGTGGTCGATGTGAGTCCGTCGATGCACGCGCACCTTGGCCACGTCGGAGACCACTTGTCGCGGGTGGTTCAGAACCGCATCCTGAACGCGAAGATCGACGAGTTCGCCCTGATTGCCTGCGGATCCGACGACACCAACAACGACGTGCACACCGAGGGCCTGGAGGCTGCGGCGGCGAGTGGCGAGCGTGACTACGAGGAGGAGTATCGCAACATCGCCGTCAAGGTCCCGATGGGGTGCAGCTCGTCGGAGAGCGCGGAGGTTGTCGCGTCGTTGCGGGGGATGGCCGGGAGCGCGCCGTGCGATTACCTCGAGGCGCTGGTGGTCGCTTCGGACATGCTGGTCAACCACCAGCGCGGCGGCGCGTTCCTCCGCAGGATCATGCTCGTCACCGACCTGCGCACGCCGTGCGAGACGGACGACGACTTCATCGGGGACATAGCGAGGGGGATGAGGGCGGTGGACATGCAGCTCATGGTGGCGGTGGTGCGGTGCGAGGAGAGCGAGGACGCCACGACGCGGGCGCAGGAGGAGGAGACCGTGATGGCGAACAAGGAGACCTTGCGTAGGCTGTGCGACCTGCTCAACGAGGGAGCCGTCACGGTTGTCAACCGTTCGTGCATCGAGGACCACGCCGTGGCCCTTCAGGCGGCGCAGGTCAAGACGACCAAGCCGACGACGACGTTCAGAGGCGACTTGGAGTTTACGCCCTGGATGTCTCTGAAGGTTTGGGTGTACAAGAAGGTATCCGAGGCCAAGCCGCCGTCCATGAAGATGTACAGCGACGCCGCGGACGAGACCGCGGGGGACGATCCCACGGTGGGACGCGAGAGGGTGTTCAGGAGCTACGCGGATCCCGACGCGCCGGTGGACGTGGCGCCGGAGATGATGATATCCGCCTACCCGTACGGACCCGCCAACATACCCATCCAGGACGAGGTCAAGGAGCTCATCGCCGCCAGGAACGATAAAGGGATGAAGATATTCGGGTTCACGTCACTGGACCAGGTGCCGCACTGGATGGGCATGGACGAGCCGAGGGTGCTGGTGCCGTGGCCCACCAAGGACGGGAGCCTCGCCGCGGGGATGGCAGCCTCGGCGGGAGCGACGGACAGGGAACATCGCAAGGCGACCGAGGCCATGTCCGCCATGGCGCGCGCGATGCAGCGCAAGGGTCAGGCTGCGTTGGTGCGGGCGGTGTGGACGCAAAACTCGGACAAAGTTTCCTTCGGCGCGCTCACGCCGCACATCACGAAGGAGGGTGATTTTCTGCTCTTCGTCCCGCTGCCGTTCGCGGAGGACATGTACTCGAACGATTTCAAACCCCTGCCCGTGCCGGGGTCCAAGGCTGCCGAGCAGCTCAACGCCAACGCCAAGGCTAAGCTCGTGCCGACCGACGAGCAGCGCGCGGCTGCCGCGGCACTCGTCGATGCGCTCGACGGTTCGGGCCCGGATCCGTGGGAGTGCCTCAACCCGTCCCTGACCCGCACGCACGCCCTCCTCGCGGCTCGAGCTGCGAACGAACTCGCCGCACCACTCGCGCCCGCTGCGGGCTCGGGACCCGACGCCGCCGCCGCGCTCCTCGCGTCGCCGTTCACGGGGGTGCCCGCGATGGCCCTGCCCGCGGGCAGGTCACGCGCGGGGCCGGGGGCGAGCGAGGCGGCTGCGGCGTTCAAGTCCGCGTGCGGCGGCCTGAAGCTGACGGAGCCAAAGACGGGATGGAAGAGGAAGCGCGGCGGCACGGAGGCGTTACCCGCGCGCAATGAGGATCCGGAGGCGGATGTTCCCGCGGGAGGGGACGACGACGCGGCGGCCGTGCCTGAAGCCGCGGCTCGGCAACCTCGGCGTGAGGACGGAGGCGCGGCGCCGGCGGAAACCGCATCCGCCCCGCCGCAGCGGACCGAGCCGCCCCGTGGAGACGAGGACGCTTGGACGGTGGTCATCAAGGAGGAACCGGTGACCCAGCAGGTTGTCATGGACGCGCCGACGCAGGTGATCCCGGAAGAGGAGGAGCCGGCGAACATGGCGGTCCCGACGCAGCTCGAGGCTCCAAAGCCAACGGAAAATGACGAATTTTTCGACGACATGGAATAAAATGGAATAGACTAGAACGCAACAGCAGCCACGGCGGCGACGCTCACGCCGGCTCCGCTCCTCCCTCGACCTCCCCGACCGCCACCCCGCTGATGCTGTCCCCTGCCGCCCCTCCCCGCGCCACGCCCGCCGCCCCTGCCGCGACCGCCTCGGCCGCCCCTTCCGCCGCCTCCCTCTCGACGAGGAGCCGCGGCAATCTCACCCATGGAGGGCACCTTTGTACCCGGGAACGCGCCCAGCGCCGCGGCATCTCCCGAGCACGGCGTCCACCTCACCTTCGCGGCGTCCAGCCTGCCCGCAGCCTCGGGGTCCCTCGCGGTGGTGGGAGAGAAAGTCGCCTCGATGGCATCCGCCAGCGCAATCGCACTCTCCGAAGCGGATTCTACCGAGGGGGGACCCATGCACCAATCGCCGCACGCGCCCGACCTGGTCTCAGAGTCGAACACCGCCGGTACCCCTGCCGCGGTGAGC
>MDSY01102495.1_pt1 | contig 10284 bp, 3 predicted proteins | sample 811131 | NCBI WGS metagenome assembly MDSY01 (sample SAMN05326643, study PRJNA326480) | marine metagenome | isolation source: seawater | place: Atlantic Ocean: South West | collected 2010
ATGACAGGTATAAGCCTAAACATCCGGCCGACAGGTGGCTTCCGCGAACCCAGCCTCCGCTCCGCAGCTCCGGTCTTGGGGGAAACAGCTCCCCTTTTTGAATGGAGCAAAGATTTTTTTTCCGCCATTTGTGAAAATTTGATCCAAAAGATACTGAACTATCGTTTGTTTAACAATGGCACAGCGCACAGCGCACAGCGCACAGCGCACAGCGCACAGCGCACAGCGCGCAGCGCGCAGCGCACAGCGCACAGAGAGTCGCGACACTGACTGACCTCGGCAATCCAGGGCGCTCCTTTTTCGCCGTCATAGGATATGGTGGTGTTCTCCATCCGGTCAAATCAGGTGCAAAACTCCCAGACGCTCCTCCTGGGCGATGTCGCAATCGCCGACGACAGGGCCTCGCTGGCGCCGCTGGTCCTTTGTCGAGAGCCGAGTGAAGATACCTTGGTGGTGCAGCTCTCCGCAAGCGTCTCACAGTTCGAGGTGCAGTTCCAGCTCGAGAATGAAAATCTTCGCGTTGAGGCTTCAGGGGCGACAGCTGGTGGCTGCTTGAACGAGCTATTCAACAGGACGGGGTTCGTGAGCAGCGTGACTTTCGATGCCGGTGTCACCGAGTGTCAGCTAGTGGTGGTTATCATACCCAAACTAACGACTTCTATGGCTGACCGCCTCGCTCTTATGGCCAATACGAACACGGAGACGGCTGCTCCGACGAGCTTTCGAGACTTTGACGGATCCGTGTGTTTGAGCTACGACGAAGTCTCTCGGGGCTTCCGCTCCACGGTGAGAGGGCAGGAGATTCCAATTGAGGGTCGCTACTGCTGTACGCTCATGAGCACCGACCTGTCAGAGCTCTCTTTTCAGAACTGTGAGCCCAATCAAACCTATGTGCGCGAATTTTCGGTCTGGAACAGGTCCGTAGTTCATGCTCTTGGAATTTGGTTCCTTACAGTTGGTTCTACTTCTCACTGACTTTGGAGCCGTGGCATTGTTGTTCTTTTTTCTTTGTTCTTTTCGGGGTATGTGTAGGTCTGAAATAAAGCTCTCATTTCGCTTGGAGCTGTCGATCGATAATGGGAGCCTCGAGTGCTGGAACTATGACACCAACGAGCCACTAAAAAATACAGAATCGACAATACCAGCCTATGACCACAGAAGGGTGCGCGTAATTTTCAAGCCTACAGAAGTAGGCGAGCGCACCTTCCAGTTGTACCTCGAAAATGTGAACAACCCAAATAACTGGCTAGATATTGCTGTCTCCACCTCGGTGACCGTGGAATCTAAGAAAAAACTGCTTTTCGTTACAACTGAGCAAGGAGACCAACTTCACAGTGGTGTGATTCTGCAACTTGGGGACTGCTACTCGAGTCTTCAAGCCAGTAGGCTTATCTATGTCGAAAATGCAACAGACTCAGTTGTGGAGGTATCTCTGAGTTCGGATAAACCCAGAGAAGTGTCATTCCATCTTGCATCGGATGGGCATACCTTGCTATCGCGAAAGTTCTATGGAGTATTTGGTGAGGTGAGTTCGGGGATTGGCATGGGGCGCTTTGAGAAGGGTCCGGGCAACATCGATGAAGGAGACGCAGAGCAAGAGAAGGAGGACGAAGAGGAAAAGGGTGAAGACATCGATGCGTCCTCCGCGATTGAAAACCGTGCTGGCTTTCGGGGGGGGGCTGAAGAGGGGGGAGAAGGGAATGGTGGTGGTGTCGGCGTCGACGGCGAGGGAGATGTAGAGGAGGACGACGACGAGGACGACGACGACGACGACGAGGAGCATGTTGTCGACAACAATGCCAATCAGAAACGGCTAGCCAACGGCAGCCGCAGAAGTAAGCATCATGGCCACAGCCGTAGCCGTGGCCAAAATTGTGATCTTTGCCATAGCCACGAGGAAGGAGAGGAGGAGGAGGAGGAGGAGGAGGAGGAGGTTGGCGATGTTCGACGGCATGCTGCTGGTGTCACCGAGCAACCTCGAAACCAGCGCGCATCCGCATTCACCTCGCCAAGCAAACTAAAGCAACTCAAGCCACGGAGATACCATGTACCTGCTGAGCATAGCAACGAGACAGACACACTCACTTGCTCATCAACGCCCCCCCCTGAGGCTACTCACCATGTTGAAGAACTATCGTTACAGCCGCGGCAACAAATCCAGCTGACGGTGCGGCTATGCCCCTTGCAAGGCTCTGAATTCGGTCGTGACGGCGCCAATGGCAGTGGCTCGGGCCGCCTCGAAAAGTGTAATTTCAAAATATTCTTCGAGTCGAGGCGGCCTATCGACCACTGGAACAATGCGCTTATGGCGAGCAAAGCCCTAGCTTTCGAGGCTTTATTTGACGGGCATGATGATGGTGATGATGTCTATGAGGGCACAAAATCGCCGCATGAAACTTCTTCCCTCCCACGGTGGCGTTACTCAGTGTCTTGCCGTGCGCGAGTTGCGCCGTCGCTTATATCTGTTTTGCCGACCGTGGTGCACCTCGGTGACTGCAACATTGGCGAGTATAGGTCGTTCAATATCACAGTGAGTAATCTATCTGACCTCCCGGCTTTGGTAGCTCCTCAGGTTTCATCGAAAGTTGTGAGCTGCTCGGACGAGGAGCTACATATTCAACCTAACAGCTCGATGGCGATAAAAATGGAATATCTTCCGCGGAGGATAAATTCGGATTATCGAAAAACGGTGACCTTCGTCAATCGATTCAATGGCAACAACCACCAAGCTGTGGAGGTGCGTGCGTCTAACGTCGACACGCACCATGTACTCCACCACGCAGCTTTTTATAAGATCATCACAGGCAACGCCTTGAAACAGACTCAACTTTACTTTCATGAAATGGTGATGAACTCTCCTGCCGTATGCACTTTCCGTATCGAAAATGTCTGCCAAAAGGATCTGGAGTTTGATATTGAAGGTTCCGTCGCCTCGATTGAAATATTTTCCATCGGGGACGGGGATCACCGAGGCACGCCCGCCAAGGATTCACCGAGGAGTTTGTTCGGGGCCTCTCAAACGCAGATGGCAGCTATGCGGTTCGAGCGTAATAGGTTCCTTGAGAACATGACCTGGGGTTCTCCAGATGTACTGCGGGCATCTGCTGCTGTTCAGTCTCGAGTCGTCTCATCTGCACGCGCCCATAGTCAATCGGAGCAATCACAGCGGCTGCAAGGAATGGACTTGGCCAATGTGGCGGCCTGCAATTGGCCTCGTATATCGAATAGACCTTCGGAAGCGTACCACAACAAGAAAGCAACTGATTTGAGCTCAGTATGGTCTATCACACAGCTCTGTAAGCACTTTGAAGATCCGTTTGCTAGTGCGGAGATGGGGGGATGCGGCGAGAAAGAAGAGGACTTTGTGAAAACAAGACTTCATTTCTTGGCGGAACTGGCACAGGCAACTGCCGACGGGCGCCTTCGTGCATCGAATAGATTTCGAGTCTTGGTGGGTTCGCACGTCACTGTGGTAGTCAAGTTCACTCCGCGATCGAGTGGGGCGGCAGAGGATATGCGGCGGCAGCAAAGTTTACACCACAATATTCAGATTCGCCCCCTCAACATATTTATGCGTGATATTCAAGGGCTCGACTTGCCACAGAAAGAGCCGCATGACTTATGTGGAGGCCTCGATGCTCCCATTCCGGTGCGTGTACTTCTCGTGCGGGCAAAAATATACCGATCCGAAATGACGATCAACCAGAAAAATATTACTTTTGGCAAAATGGTCGTTGGGAGCTATGCTACGAAGAATGTTATGATCGAAAACTGCTCCCCCGTTCCACTTCTTTACACAATCAGCAAGGGTGCTTCAATCAATTCTGGATATGTGAAAGTACCTGGGCACCGAAGTGGCATCGTCCGGCCACACTCATCGCGAGAAGTGAAACTAGGCCTCTCACCGAGCCTCGCTGGGCGCTTTGAGGAAACGGTGACAATAAGCAACATTCAGGACTCGACAAATAGCCAGACGATCACAATCAAGGCTAAAATTGTGCGACCGGAAACGTTCAAGCTCGAATCTGCTGGCGAGAGCTTGGATTTTGGACCGTTGCTGGTAGGCGAAAAAAGTCCAACTTTGCAGTTCTTAATTCGCAACACTTCGAGTCGCCGTCGAAAGTTCATTGTTCAATCGGGCAACATCCATGCTTCGTCATTTGAAGGAAGAGAGACGCGATTGGAGGACCTTGAGTGCAACACATTTTTCTGGTTTTGGTTCCAGAAAGGTGCTGGTGGCACGAGTTTAACACAAGAGCAACGACTCATGCTCGAGGAGAAACTCGAAAGGTATGAACGTAAGCTGCGTGTTGCGAAGCGTAAGAATAATGCGAAGAAGCTACTAGGGTATCAAGCGAAGGTTGGTAAGGTAAAATCTCAGCTCGAGGGCAAGACGCCGCCCGACACTCCGTCTGCCGGCGAGAGCGAATCTGATAGCGACGTGGAGATGCCTCGCCCACGCTTTCTTCAGTCCCAGACACGACCTGTGCACGCACCATTTTCAAATTCTTTTGAATTGAGTCTCGACGAGGAAGAATCTGGGGTAGTCACTTTGGGAATGACTATATTTCGCGCATCAAATTCGAACTTTATTTCGTGGAGCAAGAAACTGACCCTTTCGGGCCTGATCTATTTGTTCGAGATTCGCAACGAAGACATAAAAAAATATATAAAGTTTCGAGCCGAGTTATACTCCGAAATTTCCGACTTTGACGAAGCGGTGATACATGATGTTGATTCGAGCGGTCTAGGTGCGGTGCGTGGAGCTGGCACCATGGATGATGAAGTGAGCTGCTTTTCGAATTGGCAGGGCGTTCAATCCACTGAAAATACCGCTAAGCCTTCTGGTCGGGGAACCGGTCTGTTGGCGGCACAGGAGTTATTCGTCATGGCAGGAACTGGCTCTTCGGCATGCACAGTAGGTGATTTCCCTGAACTCTCTATGGCCTATTTGGGAGTAGACGCTGCTGCAGTGAGAGTGTCGGTCGATTATGATGACAGTAGGAAACCTCTTGCTTTTGTTACCCTTCGCTCGCTTGTTACGTACGACATTGCAGTGCGTCTTAAATGGGAAAATTCGATAGGAATAGCGCTGGGCAAAGATGAGCCGACCACCGATAGTATCTGTCCGTGGAAGGCCGAAGAAGGATCGGCATTTATGTTTGAAGTAGAGGAACCGATTATCGAGTCGGGCTGCAATCAACCACAAATTCCCGACGGCTCTGTAACTTGTCATTTGGAAGCGCTTTCGACTGTAGATGTGCAAGTGCTTTGGCTCCGCAGTGATCTTGCTTTGACTTGCCCCGTATTTGGGGGGTTGCTCGTTGCGACGCCAATTCTGGAAAGAAAACGACGGCGGTGTATCCCTTTTGTGGTCTGCCCGCGAAGAGAATGCTTCAACGTGCCACAGAAAATAGACCTAGGGCGGTGCGATGTAGGAAGCGTTCTCGAAGCTATTTTGCCTATCAAGAACATCACTCCTTCTGAAGGACGATTTCTGGTAATTCCTATTAGCGATAAACAGACGAAATCTGTGCGAGTAATTGGAAGCCCAACTGTGAGGGTTGCTCCAGGTGCTATACGGAATGTCACCCTTTTCATTGATACCAGCGAAAGTGGACGCTTTATATTTCAGGTAGTCGTGCGGGACCTCTCGAATCTAGGCTCGGATCAGCGCGTCAGTATCATGATCTATATTGCTGGTGCGTTGGACAGCAGAATCGGCCTGTTCGTCCGCTTTCCTGATTTGGAAGATCCGAAGGGCGCGGACAAGCCCCGGCCTATTAATCTGGGCTGCTGCTACATGCCGCCGTTGCTCAATGAGAAGGGAGTAACTGGAATCGCGGGTTCTCCTGTTCGTGTTGCCAATCAGGAGTGCGATTTTTTACGAATTCGCAATATCACAGCCGAGCCTTTTCTAATAAGTGCAATCGCAAACTTGAAGCGCCAATGCATCGTGTTTACTAACGAAACATGCACTCGGGAAGCTGAGAATGTTTATCTCGCTCCGTATTCAACAATAAGCTTACATATCTCGCTACGTCCGATCCTACCCCGGGACGCGTATTCAACTGGAGAGTGCCGTGAGCTCATAGGTGGTATCCGGGTCGTTGGCTTTCGCACTCAAATCACCGCAGATGATAGCAGCAAATTCCCAGACCAGTCTGCGTTTGGGGCGAAGCTCTTTGAAACCACAATCAAATTCGTTGGTACTGTTGGATGCAGCATTTTGAGTGTTCGCTCTACTTCTGAGAATCTCCTACAAGGAGAGCATTTCGGTGACACCACGAGATTCCCGCAGCGTTATGCTCGACAGATGATTGGAACTTTTGAAGTGAAGAATCTTACGAAGGCACTCCCATTGAATTACCGACTCGTGGATCAAATTTGTGTCTCCAACGTTGAGGATGCCGACGCCCACTGTGGATCTTTGCAATATGGTGAGGCCACCTTTATGGTAATCGCAGACGACGACAACGGAATTCTTCTTGCAGGAGAGTCAAAAGTACTACGCTTTTGTTTTGCTGCGACAGCACCTTCATCGGTGCACGAGCACACCGTCTACATACGCAACGAAAGCTGCCCCCCGGATGATCATGGCACACACGCCTTGTGCCATTTATCTTTTCAGTGCGTCTTGGATAGTAGTGTGTTATTATTTGAGCCCCCTGGAAGCGAGTTGCCGACGGCATCTTTGATGAAATCTGAAACAGTAGTGATGAGTCAGCCAATTATTTTGAAGCCATACTGCCGAGACCTGGCCGTACCTGTACTCCCTGCTGCTTCGCAGACCAATGGACGGAGTACTGGAGGAGTATTTAGGCCTTTTCAAGTCATACTGCCGACGGCAAAGTCGCACACTGCGACGGAAATAATCCAATTAATTCCAGGTCCTGCGAGCGGCGAAGACAAGATTGCGGTACAGCTCTATTCTGATGTACCTATAGTTCTGAGCACAAATATTTCGAGCTCTAGGCAATTGCAAGCCAAGGCTGGGACTTTTCATAAAGTAGGAGAACCGATTGAGCTGACGAATGGATCGCAAGTAGAGCTTGAAATTGGCTTGCATCGAGATGCGATTGTATATTTAGGGGAGGGAAGCAAAATACGAAGCGGCAGTGGTGTAAGTTTTAAGGGAACGCTTGCTGCTGTTGACCTTCAAAACGATAATGTGGATTCGACGCAGGAGCTTGAGGGTTCTTCTGTGCTGAAGCTGGCACCTATCGTTGGAACGTACTACCAACCCCGTCTCCACCTACGAACGTCGCACATCGACCTTGGGCGCATATTTTGTACTTTGAATGTCACAGAGATTTGTGCTACGATAAACGTGGGCAATACTTCAGACGTGCCACTCCCTTTGATAGTTCGGCACTGTCCGGTGCGTACCTTATTTCGCGACAACGAGAACGGAGGAGACTGGCATGATGGCAATGAAGTTATGTGGGTGTCACCTCGAAGCTGCTTGATGATCGACTGTGTGATCTATCACGAGAAAGCGCACACGAAACACGTCGCAGGGAGCAACAATTTTTTTGTGCTTCTTGAAAATGCTGCCAATGAAAAAGATCGCGCAGAAGTACACTTGGTGGCTGATTTGATCGGGAAACTTTTGTCCTTCAGTAATCGTGCGCGTGGGGTGTTTCAAGTTGAAGAGGATCAAGTAGTCATTTTGCCACCGTTGATAGTGTCGATGACCTCGCAGGACGTCGATGCTACGGGAGTGACGTGTAATGCATGGCTTTCGGTGAAAAATTGCTTCACTCAACCTGTTACGACACTCATTAGTGCCACTCCCGTGGAGAACCTGGTAAGAGTGATTCGGCTCGAGGCAACTGCGCGCGAATCAAATACTTGTATAAAAAGCTTTTTGCTGAACCCGAACGAAACAATGCACATACGTGTATCATGCGCTGCAGACTCGTCTGCGCGGCTTCTTCATTCAGTTCTGAGTCGCCTCAAACCGTATGCGAGTACAAGGCAGAGTGGTGACCAGACGAACGTTATTGGATCCATGACTCTGCAAGCCACGCCAGTAGCTCTTTCATCCGAATTTTCAGGAAATCTACCATCGAATAAATGGCTTTCGAGCACGTTCACTATAGCAGGTGTCCTTGTTCCAGGCGCAACTTTTGAATTGTCCAGGACATCCTTGGAGTTCGGTGTGAAAGAGTTACCGAACACCGACGAAGATGATGAAGCTCCCATACATACGAGCGATAATGAAGAGCATACTTTCTCTATCACTAATCCCTCACCGGTTTCCAGTCTTGATTTTTTTATCACGGCCACACCTTGCCGGCACCCAGGGCTGCGCTTCCGCCTCCAAGAAGCAGATTTAAGTACTCGGTTGGCTGGCGAAATTGTGACTGACATGCTTTTGCCGATTCCGTCTCTTGCAAAGGGTAACATTCCTCCTGGCGAATCGCTGGTCGTTGCTGTGCAACTGGGCCCGGGGACCTTTGCGCCGGGACGCAACAAAGCGTATACCGCTTTTGCGGTCCAAGAGGATATCGACTCGGTACCACGAGAAGTGTCGACCATGAGACTCTTCGTGCACGATACAGAAATGCCTACCGATACAGCACAGACAATAGACGTACGACTCGGTGAATACGGACAGGCAAGTCGTCAACAGCCAGCCACTCTTGCTGTAGGAGGGTACGATAGGTTCGAAGTTGCTTCCTCTACAGCAAATGTGCGTTCTCCTCCCCAGGGAAAATTACGTGAGACCCTGAAGGTGCAATGTGGAGAAAATTTATCTCTTATACTTCGCGGCTGCACGCCTGTTCAGCACAAAGGGCGCTCGGGTTCACGTTACGAAGTGAACATTGGTCAGAAAACAAAGCATCAGAGCAACGTAGAGTGGGAAATTCATTTGAGGAACCCATCGCAGGACCATGCCATTCCGTACCGGCTTTACTTACTTCACCAGGACGGGTATAGATGGATTCACACAGGCAGGGATAGCGGCGTGCTCCGCCCCGACGAAACACACGACATAATGCTGTACTTGAAACGGCAACAAATTGGAGTATTGGCTTCGTATCTAATGCTCGAGAATGAAATCAATGCAGCGGATTTGAAAGTCATCGGTATCAGCATGGATGTAGTCAGTGAACCCATAAGCTCTGGCGGTGAGATGCTCTTCGAAGTGCTGGTTCCAGGTTCGGATACAAGGTCGAAGCAAGCGAGCCAAGCGGCGATGTCCAAGGGCTTCAATTACGGCAATGTTTTCGTTGGTGAACTTCAAAGTCGACGATCTTTTATGCTTCGCAACTGCAGTGCGACGACTTCTCTTGACTTTCAGTTCGATTCAAGTCTCGGTGCGGATTCTCTGCAGTTTTCCCGCTCGTCTACTTCGCTTCAGCAGCTGCGATCGATCACTCTCGAAAGGGGCAGCTGCATGCAAGTGTTTATTTTTTTCGTGCCGTTATCACCATATTTTGGGGAAGAAGGCGCTAGTAGAGGATACCATGAAATTGATGAGAAAGTGCACATCACGTGCAGACTTGTGAAGGACTTTCGACGAACGATTCCTTTATATGCCAAACTCTTTGAGCCAGCCATCAACATTACTGGGACAGGTGATGGAGCACCTTTCCTCAGGATTCCAAAGTTCAGAGCGAACCCACTTCCGCGCCGGTTGCACTTTTCAGCGAGCAATCTTCTTCGGCGCAGTGATAGAAAAGAAGTCAATTTTCGTGAAGCCGAAAGAAAAGAAATTTGTGTACGGAATATTTCAGGTGTGTCTTGGCTTATTGCACATATTCATTACTGCGTATGTTTCTTGACATTGAATCTATATACCTACAGGTGGCCCAGTAGTTTGTACAATTAGAAACGATTCGACCTTCTTCGATGTGAATAGTTTAGATGAAGACTCGGCTGCAAATGACGGGGGTGCTGGTGATCGCAAGCCGCAGCGAAGTATCTCGCTCGAGATTGGGAGCGGCGTGGCCATTTCAATCATGATCCAGTTGAATACCGCCGCACTCCATGATGAGATATTCCCTGAATCTTGCACCTTGGAAGAACACATCATCGTTTACAATCGACGATGCCTCGATGAACGATATTACATCAGCTTACAACTGGAGACGGCGTTACCCGGGGCGGCACTTGTTAAATCGCTCCATGTTTCGATGTTGGAGGGCATTATTATAAATTTTATGCAAGACTTTGCCGAAATCTGGCACGAGATTGCTGCCGAGTGCCAGAGTCCAAGCAACGACCAGAATGGCCGAGCATTAATTGATGACCACGGACATACCGATGAGGAGG